>Ga0302246_1000893_pt1 | contig 23412 bp, 23 predicted proteins | sample AAG_UR_Trp_MG_FD_193533 | JGI IMG/M metagenome (GOLD analysis project Ga0302246, IMG submission 193533) | Enriched activated sludge microbial communities from anaerobic digester in WTTP, New Holstein, Wisconsin, United States - AAG_UR_Trp | ecosystem: Engineered > Bioreactor > Anaerobic >... | reverse complement strand
CGTCGCCGTGATGATGGCGTCAACGGTCGATACCCTCGCATTATCGAGGCAAATGGCGGCTGCCGCGAGGACCATGCGGGGCATGCGGCCAAGTCGCCGCAACTGCATGGGCGAAAAATATTGTTTGAAATCCGGGGGCATACAGGTGAGGGCATGGTTTTCGTGACGTGTTACATCCGGCAGGAACTCACGATGGTTGTAAGTCTTCTGCGGGGAGATCACCCCCGCTCCCTGGATAAAGCAATCTATGTCCATCATGTTCGTCAGCATTTTGAAAAAAGAAGGGAGGCCGTGCCGCCTCCGAAGCCGAAAGAGTTGGACAGGATATGCGTCAATGACACGCCACGTTTCAGTTCCGTAACCGGCCGGATGCCGAGTTCCTTCATCGGTTCCCTGAAGTTGATATTCGGGAAAATCAAGCCGTTCTCGATGGCCATCAGGCAAAAGACCGCTTCAACGCTCCCGGCTGCCGCCATGACATGTCCTGTGTAGGGCTTCGTGGAACTGAAGGGCGGTACCCGCTCCCCGAAAAGGCTCTGCAGGGCCGTTCCTTCCGACAGATCGTTGTTTTCCGTTCCCGTGCCGTGGGCGTTGATATAGTCCACCGCTTCCGGTGTCAGGCCGCCTCTTTGCAGGGCCTCTCTCATGGCGCGCAAGGCTCCGGTTCCCTCGGGGGAGGGCGCCGTCTGGTGGAAGGCCTCGTTCAGGTTCGCATAACCTCTTAACTCGGCGACGGCGTTTTTCCCGGACCGCGCCAGGGACGCTTCGGATTCCAGAACGAGGTAGGCCGCCCCTTCTCCCAGGTTGAGTCCCCGGCGATTTTCATCGAAGGGCCGGCAATGATCCTTATCAAGAATGAGGAGCGAATGGAAACCGTTCAGGGTCATTCTGCTCAGGGCATCCGTTCCGCCGCAGATGACCCGCTCGAACACCCCGTGACGGATCAACCGGGCGCCGGTCAGGATGGCGTTGGCCGACGATGAGCAGGCGGTACTGATTGTGCCGATGTAATTCCGGATACCGAGGACGTCCGCCAGGCGTTCCGTGTGTTCACCCGGATCGGCCGTATCGAGATAAGCCGGGAATGCCACGTTTTTGGCAAGATCCTGCACATCACGGAAACGCCTTTCGAACTCCCGGATGCCGCCGGTGGTCGTCGCCGAAATCATCCCGGCATGCCGCAGGTCCTCCGGCGAAAGGGCAGACGAACGGACCGCCTCGCGTACTGCAATGAGCCCCAAAAGGGCGGTCCGTGTAAAACCGGCCCCGTCGGAGACGCCCGCCAGATTGCACAGTTCATGATCATGCAGTTTGATTTCGCAGGCGGGGAGGGTGTCCCGGTGGACGGTTTCCAGTATATCCAGTTTCCCGAAACCGCACCTTTGATCGAGCAGGGACGCCAGATTTTCCGGCCCGTCTTTTCCGATGGCGGTGATGACACCATAACCGGTAATGAACACCCGCGGATTCATTTTGCCCGGTTTGCCTCAACGTGTTCGGCGATCGTCCGGACGTTGTACAGGATCTTCCGGGCCACCTTGGCGTCCTCGATTTTTATTCCGTAGTTCTTCTCCAGCAATACGACCACCTCCAGGGCGTCGATCGAATCCAGGCCCGTCTCTTCCCCGAACAGGGGCATGTCGACATCCAGGTCTTCATAAACCTCCTCCAGATGGAGGCATTCGATGATTTGCGCTTTGAGTTGGTCGGTCAATTCTTCAATGGTTTGCATAACGTAATAACCCGGTTGTTTGTTATAAGGTTAAAGAACCGTCCTGGCCTTATGAATCGAGATACTGGCCAGGAGCGCGACAAGGGCAAAACCCATCAGTTTCAGCACATCGGGCAGAATGGCGGACGTGGCCGCACTGCGAATAAACAGGTTGTTAAAGGCCGACAGACCCCAGTTAAGAGGTGAAAAGGGACTGAGATCCTGCATGATGGGGGGCATGACCAGAACCGGCACCCACACGCCCCCGATGGCGGCCAGAATGACGACGGAGATGGCCCCGAAGGAAAGGGCCTGCTGGGCCGTCTTGAAATAGACGGCGATGAGCAGACCGTAACCCGTGGCCGCCATGGCCACGGCCAGGCCCGCCAGGACGATTCCGGTATAATTCGTGCCCAATGCGAGCCGGTTGAGTCCCAGCAGGGGCATCAGGTACAGGCCCGCTCCGATCATGAATATCAACTGCAACAGGCAGATGACCAGGTAGAAGGCAAACTTTCCTGTAATCGCGGGAAAAGTAGAACCGGAGATGAGCCGCAGCCGCAGCATGCTCCCATCTTCACGCTCCCGGATGAAGTTTCCAGCCAAAGGATAGAGGATGAAAAACATGGCAAACATGGACCAGGCCGGGACATTGTGCTGAACGGCATTCACCGGTATCGCCCGGCTGTCCCCTTCCGACGCGTCCTTTTGCGTCACCTTCACCATTTTACCCAGGTCGATTTTCTTCCCTTCTATTTTTGTTATCCCGCCGAAACGCGACTGTATTTCCCCCATGAACCAGTCTGCCTGCAAACCCGTCAGGATCCTCTCCAGGGCGCCCGCCAGGGCCTGACGGTAGTTGGCCTTGATGACGGGATCGAAGATAATCTGCAAATCCACTTTCGGCGTCTCCCTGGTGTCCGGTTCTCCGTCGGCGAAACCATAAGAGGCCAGAAACGCCTGAGCGGTTTGCTTCGTTTTCCTCCTGAGGGCCGCCCCGGCCTCCGGCGGAATGATCACCGCCGCCTTGTACCGGCCTTTTTGCACCAGGGTTCTGGCCGAATCCACCGAGAGGGCTTTCCCCTCCTCTTTCTTGACGAGGCGGATGTTACCCCCGGACTGCAGGGCCTCCTCAATACTCGAACCCAGTTCTCCCCTGTCCTGATCGACGAAGAGAACGTCAATCCGCGTTTCCTGGAACTCCCGGAAAGTGTTGTCCTGGACGAGGGCCATCACGACCACCAGGGCCAGGGGCATGAGAAACAAAAGAGCCATGCCGCCCGGATCGCGGATAAGAAGCAGGAACTCTTTTCCCATGGTTGCCAGTATCTTCAATCGCGGATTCCTCTGCCGGTCAGGTGGAGAAACAATTGTTCCAGGTTATCGCAGCTGCCGTTTTGCCCGAGCATCTCTTCCAGGGTTCCTGCGGCAACCTGCCTGCCTTCATCGATAATGGCGAACCGGTTGCAGATTTTCTCCGCCTCCTCCAGGAGGTGGGACGAATAGACAATCGTCACCCCTTCGGTTTTCATCTGACGCATGTACTCGAGAATCATATTGCGGGATTGTACATCCACGCCTGACGTCGGTTCATCGAGGATGAGCAGTTGCGGCCGGTTGAGAAGGGCGGCAATGAGATTGAGGCGCCTTTTCATCCCGCCCGAAAAATGAGAAACCCGCCGATCCGCATTGTCCGACAGGCCGAATCCTGCCAGGAGATCGTGCATCCGCTTCCGGATATCCGGTCCTTTGAGACCGTACATCCGGCCGAAATAGGAGAGGTTTTCGCGGGCCGTCAGGGAAGGGAACAGGGCGATTTCCTGGGTGGCCACGCCGACGCGCCTGCGAATTTCAGTCCCTTTTGAACGGGCATCCAGGCCGAAAACCCGGATGCTTCCCCCATCGATGCCCAGGAGTCCGCAAAGCGTCATGAGGGTTGTCGATTTGCCCGCCCCGTTCGGACCCAAAAGCCCGAAAATATCCCCTTCGGAAACGGCGAAAGAGAGGTCATCGACGGCGGGCTTGGTCGAACCTTTATAAACCTTCCTCAGTCCGGAGACCTCTATGACGGGCGGTGTTGTCATTTGACGGCTTTTCTTAATTCCGTAAATATGGCCTTTTCCCGGTCCGCGATCTCAAGAAGAATGGCGGACATGGCCTCGTAGGACTCCCCCTCGCCGCTGCGATTCTTGATGATCCGGGCCGCCATGACGGCAAATTCACGCCACCGGTCGCCGCAGTCGGTCATATCCCGTGACAGCTCCTGGAGCCGGGGGGTGTTCAATATTTTCGATGCTTCCTGGAGGAAGGCCGCGTAGATGAACCGGAATCCGGCGCCGCCGGTCCCGATTTCCTCCTGCATCCGGATGAACTGTCCCAGGTGCAGGGCGGCCTTTTTATCCCCCAGTTTCGCAGGCCAGCCCCGGATATCACGGGCAAGGTAGCGGATTCCCCGGACACCCAGAAACGGGATGGGAATGCTCAGCATTTCCCAGCAGTTCTTCCGGATGCCCTTGACAATGGCAGCCGTCAGATCGATTTTTCCGGGTATTTTCACGGGGTAATACATTTTCCCTTTGGGCTGGAAAATGCCCCGGGCCCAGCGGACCCTCACCAACTCGTCATAACTCAGGGACTCCAGCCCTTCCATAACAGGATCGCTGATGACATAGCGTCCGTTTTCCCTGCCCAAGACCACAAGATTATGGGCGTTGAAATGGAATCGGTAAGGCCGGGGAAAGTAGGCCAGGTGGAACACGCCAACCTGAAGCCCCACCGGGATGTGGCGGTCAAGGGCCTCGTCGAGAGCCGCCATGGACGCCGTCTTATCCCGGAATGCCTTCCTGTAAATCTTGATGCCGAGGAGGCGCGTGGCCCGCTTGAAAATCATGCCGGGCAAGGGACGAAACGAACTGACGGGAATCCCGTTGTACTTGAGAAAGGGCATGTAAATGAAAAACAGGCCCGACCCGATTCCGAAAGCCAGGGCCTCGGATATATTGACGCCGTAGTACCGGAATATATTCGCCGTCACGCCGTTCTCGCAGTGGGCGGCCTGACTGTGTTTGAAATCAATGATCATGGAGTATCATCGGGAAAAGGTGCTTCACGGGATTTATTTCACCCCCGAAAAAGGATCGGCCGTGTTTGTGCAATTCACCAGGTCCTCGACCGGGATGTTGAACGCCTCGGCATATTTTCCCAGGGTCTCTTCGTCGAGCCGCCTGAACTGTTCCGGTTCCAGGTGCGCCTTGACCTTCCTTTTCGGCAAACCCGTATAATCCGACAGGAGCTTGATATCGAACATGCATTGGGCCATGAAAAAGGCGATCGGACTGACTTCACCCGCCTGTACCTGGGAATAAATTGCTTTCGCCTGCTCGTTGATCTCTTCCCATGCCTGCATGAGGGCGGCATTCTTCGGTTCCCACCCCGTGCTCAACACCTGGACATACTCGCCATTTTCATCGACGGCATAGCAGACGTCGCGAGTGCGTCCCTCCATGAGATGGGCATTGTCCTGAGGTACCTGTTCCCGCTTCATCTCAACAGACCGTCATCAGCATGAAGGCGTAACTGAACCGGGAACTCTCCGGCACAAGGGCCAGAATCTTCATGTCCCGATCGAGTTTGCCGGAGTGGAACAGTTCCTCCATCATCAGATAGATCGAGGCACAGCCGATGTTGCCTACGGTGGAAAGATTGGTGAACCATCGCTCCTGGGGAATCGAAATTCCCTGTTCTTTCATTTCACGGTCCAGGGGTTTGCGGAAATGCTCGGATGAAATATGGGGCAGGAGGAAGGAGATATCCTTGGGATTCACCCCCCGTTTTTGGAGGGTTGCGGCCAGCTTCTTCGTGCCAAGCTTGACGATGTGTTTATCCAGTAACTTGACATCCTGCTTGATGGCAAAGGTGGAATGTTCAAGCCACTCCTCAGGGGAATGGTTTTTCCAGCTGACGAGTTTCCCTCCGCCGTCCCGGCTGCTTCCGGCGTACATGCAGGCGGCTATTTCCCCGGCGAAAGAACAGGTATCGATCGAATCGATCCGTAAAGACAGTCCATTCCGACGGTTCGGTTTATTCTCCAGCAGAACGGCGCCGGCCCCGTCGGAGAGCATCCAGCGCAGAAAATCCTTTTCAAAGGCGATAATGGGGCGCCTTTTCAACCGGTGGAGGCTGGCCAGTTCACTCTCGTAATTGCGCGACAGAAGCAGCGGCGAAACCAGCTCGGACGCCGCGCAGACGGCATTTGAAGAATTGCCGCCCATAATCGAAAGCATGCCGTACTTGAGGGCATGCATACCGCAACAACAGGCACCGGCCGTGGAAATGATTTCGAACGGCGGTGCGCCGAGGCATCCCTGCACCATGGATGTGTGGGAGGGCAGAATCTGGTCGGGAATGGAGGTGCCGCAGCACAGGAGTTCCACGTCTTCGATCCTCAAGAACGAGTCCAGCAAAGAACGGATTGCGTTGGCCGTCAATTCCGCGTTGGTATGGGTGAAACGCCCCTGGTCATCAATGGCGTAGTAACGGGTTCGGATGCCGTTACTTTTCAAAACGAGGGCTCGGATTTTGGACGGCTGGCCGTTGATCCTGCCCAGGAAGTCCTCCATGCCTTCATTGGAAACCGGTTCGTTCGGTAAAAACTTTGCTAATTTCGTAATATAGACCTGATTCTCCATCTATGCCCGTGCCGTCTTATTCCTGAAAGATTTTAATATAATACCGAGAAGAGAATTCAAGGGGGACAAGATGACAAGGCCCAAAATCAGCTCGATAAAAAACATATTCAGCAATAAACGCCTGATCTTTGAACGCGTTATGATCAACTTCGCCCACATTTTAAAAATCCTCTTAGCACGAATCTCCAGTCTCGCCAACGAATCATTTATCTCCGCCGCACCGAGCTTATCCAGTTCTTCCCCGACCCGATCCGTCCGGTCATTGATGAGGGCGTTTTCTAAAACCTTTCCGAAGCGGGCGGCGCCGGCGATATCAGCATCGGATATCCCGGGTTTCGGAAAAACACCCAGGCAGCGGTCCTTTTTCCCGTGGAACATCCAGTAGCCGATCGTCACGGCGCTGACCAGATTGAGGGCCCGATCCGTCAGGGCGATGTTGCCGACAAGGGTTCCCCCGAGGGATTCCACCCGTTCCTTGACACGCTCGAAGGACTGCACCCACATGTTACGGGCACCGATGACGGTCACGACCCTGTGTCCTTTCAGAAGCCCGGCCGTATCGGTGCTTTTCAGAAATGCCGATATGGGCAGAGACGGTGACAGGTACCAGGGCTGAAAGGCCAGGATGATCAAATCGTACGCGCCGCGATATTTAGCCTCGACCGGCTTCAAGCCGATCGGCGCTTCCAGGATGGATTCGGGAAAAACATCCAGAAAAGCGTTCCGGGTCCAGGGAAAAGGGTAGGCCACCGCCGGCCGGATTTCCAGGTAATCGATGGAAAACACGGAACTGGCGGCGAGGGGCGAAAGCAGAGAATCCACAATCTGCTTCAGTTGTCCCGTCTGGGTGTAATAGATGACCAGGATATTCTTTGTCAAAGGTGATGATCTATCCTTCCCTTAAAATTTCTACAGATGAGAATCGTTTTCGACCGGTGCACTGTCTTCAAGCGCGAAGGATATAGCAAGGGCCGTCCTGCATGTCAAAAAGAAAATTGGCAGGTGAAATTAGTCCTGTGTGCAGATCGGCTTCAAGAGATGATTAAGTCGGGAGAGTTTGTGTAAAGTCTATTGGTCAATACATGATTTGTGTAAAGCAAAACCGTTTTGATTTGACACAAAGTCCGTGTTTGTCACTAACGGGTTCATTCCCGGGAAATATTCAGATCCTTCCTGATTTTCTTTCAAAAAATTCCTTCACGTTCTGCCGGTGATTGAAATAAATTAAAAGCGCTGTCGCGACGGTGCCCGCCGCTGCAGTCGCGCCGTATCCGAAAGCGACGATCGTTCCCGCCGCGAGGATGGCGACCATGCCGAAGGAGGCGATGAAGGGAATCCGTCCGATCCCGAAAATTCCCACCCAGACGAGGGCGGACAGGGCCGCCGCATAAGGGGCGATGGGAATCGTGAAACCGAGATACGCGGCCACCCCTTTTCCGCCTTGGAAACCGTGGAAGCAGGGAAAACGGTTGCCCAGCACCAGGACCAACCCCACCCAGGGTGCCAGCCCCTTCGGTAAAAAATACAGGGCAACGAAGGAAAGACCCAGCGCCCGGATCAAATCAAGAAAAAGAACCAGGGCGGCCCAGCCGAGCCCGGCCTGGCGCCGGATGTTGGTCGCTCCGGCGTTACCGCTGAAGCGGGACCGCGGGTCGCCTTTCCCCAGGAAGGCAAACAGAAGGATGGCAAAGTTCACGGATCCCGCCAGATAGGTCAATGCCGCGATGATGACCAGGGGGATCATCCCTGCGTTCCCTTTTTCGATTGCAATCCGGATGTCATGATTCCCTCTTTACCAGGGTAAAAACATGGTCGTCCACCGTATCATGGAATGCCATAAAGCGTTCGCCGTCCACGGTCAGGCGGCTCTCGTGAACCCCGATATCCCGGACATCAACCCTTCTCCAGGCTTCTCCGATGGGCATGTTGAGAGCCTTCGTCACCCCCTCCTTGATAGACCAGACCCGCAGCGTCGCGGCCAGGACGCCCAGGGGGGATTGGTCGGTTAAGGTCAACTCCGCTGTTCCCATGTAGAGGTGTCTCGCTTTCAGGGCCCGTCCGGAGAGGATTTCCACGTCGATTCCCATGGGTTCTCCTCCCCCGGCGGCCACGGCGAAGCGCTGGTCATGGGAAAGGGAACAGAAAACAGGCCCACGGCCGGCCAGATCGGGGCAGAATGGCCTCAGTCCGTCCTCCATCATCGTGTGGATCGCCGATGCCGGAGTCTGCCGATCCTGTCCGGCCAGTTTTCGCGCTAGGGTTTTGAGGGCCAGACGACCCATCAGGTAACTTTTCTTCCTGCGGCTCCCCATCCTGTCAAAACGTGTCCTCTCGCCGTTCGTCAAGGCATCGGCGGCAAAACCGGCGACGGCCGTTTCTTCGATGACACAGAGCGCCTCACAGTGTTTCCGGATCGTGGCCAGGGGATCGATGCTGTCAAACCGGACCCATCCGGGCGGCCGGACACGTCCCCCCGAAACGTCCCGCATTTTCACGCCCCGGATGAATTCCCGCGCTCGACCTTCCGGATCGTAGATCGCCATGTCGAAAGTCAGCTCTTCTTTCACGGCTGAAACGGGTAAAACCCGGCAGAAGTAGGTCTCTCCCGAAACGGTCGGAACCGGGATGACCCGTTCGTCAAAGCCCACGGGGAAAGCGACGATTCCGTGGAAACGCTGACTCCAGGCGCAGGCGATATGCATCATCCCGTCGAAGGGAAAGGTCGAACCCAGGGGGGCTGTGGGAGCCGGGTATGCCGCGGCCCGGACCTGCGCCACCCCGCCGTTTTCGGTCAGGAGCACCTCGCCCTGCAGGTTCCGGTAGGCGGGGCCAAAGGGAACAAGCTTCCGGTAGAGTTGCTCCGCGGGGATCCGGTAACCGATTCCCTCCAGTGACGCCGCCAGGTCCGTCGGGAATCCCGTGATGGTCCTTTCCGGCGTTTTAAAATTGACGACGGCGTGGATCTTTTCCCGCCTGATGCCCACTTTCCCGGACGGAGAGACGGTTACCAGCCGGGCGGAGACGAGACCTTTCCCGTCCGCCTTCACGTCGTGGAACACGATGCGCTCACGGTCGTTTTCATCGATCTCCAGAAACCGGTCAAAGGAGGCTCCCCGCATGGACATCACTTCCGCCTCCGGTCTGTGAACCAGTACGGTGGAGGCGAGGCCCTGGAGAATCTCGACGGCGGGTAGAATCGTCTTTCCCATGAAATGATGGTCCCAAAGGTAGGATGAAATCGAAAGGGTCCGGGGATAACGAATCCATGCGCCGTCCTTTCCCTGTTCCAAACGGGGAGGCGGCTGTATCACGGGTTGGTCCTCTCTTCCATCAGCTTTCGCGCCTCCGCCATAAACCCGGGAAGGGAGAAAGTCTCTCCTGTGTAATCAGGTGTCAGGGTCCCCGCCAGTCCGACGGAAATGGTAAAACGCTCCCGGGTATTGAAGAGGAAGCGACCCGGCGGATAAAGCCGGCCGGTGTTACGGATCACGACGACCCGAATGGGGGCGCCGCAGAACTTTGCGATCCGGAAAGCCCCCCGGTCGAAGGAACCGATCCGTCCGTCGCGGCTGCGGGTCCCTTCGGGGAACATGAACAAATTCCCCCCTTGCGCCAGGTAGGCCTTCATCTTCCCTACCTGTTCAAGGAGAATCTCCGCCCCGGAATCTCCCGTAAATGCGGGGATATAGCCGGACATTTCGAGGATCCAGCCGAAAACGGGAACGCGGAAATAATCTTTTTTCACGACGGTCTTCTGCCTGGCGAACAGGGAAACGAACAGGATTGGGTCGAGAAAGGAAAGATGATTAGCGATGATGACGGAGGATCGGATGGCGCGGACCTCGTCGGACACCTGCCAGGTCACTCTGGGAACGAGGGTTCGGAGAAGGGCGAAGAAACTTCTAAAGAAAAAGTTATTTAATTTCTGGAAGGCAACGTCCCTTTTATCCCGGGAAAAAAAAGAGAACAAATAAAAAGGGGAAAAGACGAGGATGAAACCGACGATATAGTATGCCCACAGGATTGTCGTAATGGTAAAATCCACAAAGGTATTCATGACTTTCACCATCTTATCCCACCAGATCGATCACCCTTCGGTTATTTTCCTGATGTACAGGTTCGTGTTCACGCCGCCAAAGGCGAAATTCTGGACCGCGGCGATCCGGACCGGATAGTCTTGCACCTCCCGGCTGTGGCGGATCATGGCACAGCGTTCGTCAACCTCCGTTAAGTTGAGGGTCGGCACGATATAACCCTCCTGCATCAGATGGAGCAGGATAATCGTTTCGATGGCCCCGCAGGATCCCATGGTGTGCCCCATGTAACTCTTCAAACCGATAACGGGCGGACGATCGCCGTAAACATTGTGGATCGCCTGGGCTTCAATGACGTCTCCCATTTTAGTCCCTGTGGCGTGGGCGCTGATAAAATCCACCTCGTCGGCGGATATGCCCGCGTCCCGCAGGCCGATCCGAATCGTTTCGGTGATGCCCTGAAGGTTCGGCAGAATCAGGTCGCCGCCGTTGTTGTTGCAGCCGAACCCGATGACCTCCCCCAGGATCGCGGCACCTCTTTTCTTGGCCATCTCGTATTCTTCAAGGAGGACCGCCCCGGCCCCTTCCCCCACAACGAGACCGTCCCGCTTCACATCGAACGGACGGGGGGTCCGTTCCGGGGTGTCATTGAAGGCCGTCGAACAGGCAAGGAGGTTATCGAAAACCGCAACGGTTGTCGTGTCGTATTCGTCGGCGCCGCCGCAGAGCATGGCGTCCTGCATGCCGTACTTGATCGTCTCGTAGCCGAACCCGATGGACTGGCTGCTCGTCGTGCAGGCTGTGGAGGACGAAATGACCCGTCCCGTGATGCCGAACATCTTCGTGATGTTGACCGCCGTGGTGTGGACCATGGATTTCAGATAATCGACGGCGCCGATAGACCTTACATCGCTCTGAGTGCCGCCGAAGAACGTCTTGTATATCTCTCGCTGCACCGTCGGGCTTCCGTGGGTTGAACCGAAGGCGACCCCCAGGCGGCCGGAGGTGATAAAATCCGCATCGAGACCTGAACTCGCCAGGGTTTCCTTCGCCACCTGGCAGGCGTAGTAGGCCACGGGCCCCATCGTCTTCCGGAACGAACGCTTGAAATCGTAGGTAATGGGATAATCGACGGTGCCGAAGACCTTCGAGTGAATGAAAGAAGACAACAGGCCGTCCTCTTTCAGAGGCCTGACCCCCGAGATGCCGTTTGTCAGACAGTGAAGCATCTCCGCCTTTGTTCGCCCAATGGGGGTGATGGCGGAACAGGCCGTGATGACAACTCTTCTTTCCATGGAACTCCCGCTATTCTAACCGGCAGAACCGGTTTCCTTGTCGAAGTGGAGCAGGCCTCCTGCCGTTTTTTACCTTGAAACATCCTGCCTCGCCCGTGCGAGGCCCTCAATATAGTCACAGACCTGATTGATGGTCCGAATATCCATGGCCTGCTTTTTCTCCTCCTGGGTCAGTTCCGAACCCAGCATCTTTTCTATCTGGAGAAGCAGCTCCACGGCATCGATGCTGTCAAATTCGTGTTCTTCACGAAGATCGTCGTCCAATCCCGGGTTTTCGATCTCGAATTCCTTCCGGAAGATCTGAAGAATGTGGTCAATGATTTCGTCACGTGTCATGTCGGTTCCAATCCCCCCGTATGTTTTTTTTCAGTTTGGCCGCGCCGATCAATGCGCCTTTTGCCGGACAATCAAGGCTTCAAACTTTCAGCCGGCATCCTTTTCCCTGCTGCGCCTGTTTCTTATATTCTTGTCCTTAATCTACGCCGGAAATGTCTTCCAGAGGTGCACGGTTTTTGGATCGATCGCCACGGGTCTTCCCTGGGCATTTAAGGCGCAGTGCTTTGTGAATCCCTTGCAGACGATTCCCCCCGACTCCGCGTGGGTGATCGTGTAGTCAAACCGGAGTTTCACCCGTTCGATTTCCGCCGGGCGGGTGTGAACGAACATGGGATCGTCATAGCGCAAGGGTTCACAGAAGGTGATTCCCAGTTCGATAATGGGATAAACATAGCCGCTCTCCTCGATTTCCCGGTACGGGTAAGCCGCCTCCCGCATGAGAGAGGCCCGGCCGAATTCGAAGTAGCGCAGGTAATTGGCGTGGTAGACCACGGCGGAACGGTCCGTGTCCGCGTAAAGGGTCCGCTGGGAACAGCGGTGCCAGACGAATCCCGTTTCGAGATCCCGGACGTAACGGGAATCCTCGTGCAGCAGTTCCGGTTTGAACGGTTTCGGTCTCATCTACACCCCTCGGAAAACGACGCAGCAGTTGGTCCCGCCGAAGCCGAAGGCATTCGACAGGGCGATTTCATGGTGTTGCCGGCGGGTCTCGTCCGGAACAAAATCCAGACCATTGAAAGCGGGGTCCGGCCGGTAATTGATCGTCGGCAGGATCATGCCCCGTTGCATGCCCTCGATGGTCAGGGCGTCTTCAATCGCCGCGGCGGCACCCAGGGAATGGCCGATCTGGGACTTATTCGACGAAATCGGAACCTGTTTCAGTCGATCACCGAAAACGGTCCGGAGACAATCGATCTCCGTGCTGTCTCCCGCCATGGTGGAGGTTCCGTGGGCATTGATATAACCGATATCTTCCGCCGCAAGACCCGCGTCTTCGATCGCGTCCCCGATGGCCCGGATGACCGTGTCCTTGTTCGGACGTGTGAAATGATGGGCGTCGGAACTCCAGCCGATTCCCATGACCTCGGCTCTGGGTCGCAGCCCATGGGATTTCAGCGTCTCTTCGGCGGCCAGGACGAGGATTCCCGCGCCCTCGGCCACGACAAAGCCCTTCCGGTCGACGCTGAAGGGCCGGGAAGCCTGGGACGGATCGTCATGAGCCCGGTCGTAGGGGTGGATCTTGATGGTCGCGTTCATATTGGCGAAGCCATGGATGATTTCCGGTATGATCGGCATATCGACACCTCCGGCCAGGGCGAAATCGCAGTCGCCGTCCCGGATCATCCGGGCGCCCAGGGCCAGGGCGTAATTCGCGGACGCGCACGCCCCCTGGGGCGAGAAGATGGGGCCCGTGAATCCGAGTTCCATCCCGGCTTTTCCGGCAGGAAGATTGGCGCAGATATTGGGGAGGAGGTAGGGACTGACCTTGAGGGGGCCCTTGTCCCGCAGGTTTTCCACGGCGCACCGGAAGGCGTCGGTGCCGTTGATGGCGGAGCCGATCAGGCAGGCCGTTTTCGGCGCAACGTGTTTGTCCATGATCAATCCTGCATGTTCCAGCGCTTCCCTGCAGACCGCCATGGTCAGGATGACAAAGGCCGCATTCCAGTTATAAACTTCCTTTTCATCGGCGAGGCCCAGAAGCAGAGGATCCCAGTCGGGGATTTCACCCACGACGTGGCTCAAGGTTTTGACGCGGCAGCGGGTGACAGGGCGAAAACCGGACTCCGCCTTCACCGCGCGCTCCCAGGTCGTGGAAAAAGTTCTTCCCAGAGGCGTGGCCGCGCCGTAGCCGATGACAAAAACCCGTCTGTTTTTAGGTGCCTTCATAATTCGATTGGATGATCCCTTTCCCGATGATGGTTCAACCGGTTCTGTGCAACACCAGACAGGCGTTGCAACCTCCGAATCCGAACGCGTTTTTCAGGACATATTCCTGCTCCAGCTTCCGCGCCCCTTCGGGAACGCAGTCGAGGGGAATCTCCGGGTCCGGCCGGTAATTGATCGTCGGCAGAACTCTCTCCCGCTTCATTCCTTCCATGGCCAGAATTACCTCAATGGCGGAAGAAGCCCCCATGGCATGCCCCGTCTGGGACTTGTTGGCCGATACGGGAGGAATTCGGCTGCCAAAAACATCATGCAGGGCCTCCCACTCGATCTTGTCGCCGATTTTGGTCGACGTGCCGTGGGCGTTGATCGCATCGATCTCCGAAGCCTGCAGACCCGCGTCAACAAGACTTTCGGAAATGCAGCGCCGAACCGTCTGGAGATTCGGTGCCACAAAATGATGGGCGTCGGAAGTCATGGCCCAGCCCGCCATTTCCAGGTCGAACTGCAAACCATGGGACGCGGCGAAATCACGGCCGGCAATGATCACGCAGCCCGCTCCCTCGGAAACAACGAACCCACGCCTGTTCTGCGAAAAGGGCCGGCTTGCCCGCTCCGGCGCTTCCTCCGGCTGGTTCTCTTTCGGCCGGTAGGCCCCGTTCATCGTGGCGAATCCCCCCACGATGGGTTCGACGAGGGGAAAGTCAACGGCGCCGCAGATGGCGACATCGGCCATTCCCTGTTCGATCAAAAGCGCCCCCATGATCATGGAGGTGCAACCCGTGGCGCAAGCGGTGATGGTCGCCGTGATCGGTCCCGTCGCCCCCGTCATGATCGACACCTTCCCGCCCACCATATTGATGCAGGAATTCGGGTTGGTGAAAGGGTGGGGGAGCTTTCCCCCGGAAACAAGAAGCCGGTCCGCCCGCAAGACCGCGTCGAGGCCGCCGATGGCGGAACTGAAGGTAATGGCCACCCGGGGCGATATGGCCGGGGTAATCTCGATCCCGCTTTTCATCAGAGCCCGGTAAACCACGAACATGGCGTACTTGAAAAGAGGCGACGTCCACTGCACCATATCGCGGCCCGCCAGAAAAGGATAGGCCGCCATATCGATCTCTGCCACTTCCCCGGCGATTCTCACGGGGAAGCCTTCCCGGAGGGGAAACCGGGTCAGGGGACCGATCCCGCTTTCCCCGGCTGATGCACGTTCCCACTGCCCTATAAGATCCAGCCCCAGGGGAGATACGGCATCGTAGCCGAGTATTACCGGCCTTTTCCGCCCCGTCCCCATTTTATCCGTGGCGCCCATGGATGGGGCTACCAGGGGATAAAACGGTATAGTTTGGCGAACATTTCGTAAACTTCGATCCAGTTCTGGAGGTCTTCCGTCGAGCGGAGATGGTCCCGCTTGTTCACCATGACCCAGCTCATGTGAGCCGCTCCATCCTTGCAGGTCGAACAATCACGGGTTTCGGAGGTGCAGCACCGGTGCATGGTCTTCAGATCAGAAGCCCAGCGGATGAAGTGGATGAGCCTTTTGGGCTGCGGATTGCGCGTATCCAGGTGCTCCGTTACGGAGGGACACTCGTTCCAGCCAAAGGGCCGCCCCATCATCCTGCCCGTGGTGATGATCTCGTGATAGTAGCGGCAGGAAATAACCGTCCGGGGGTAGCGGTCAAGCATTTCATCCATTTCAATCCGGACATCGTGCAGTTTGTCCTCGCTCCAGGAAAACCCGTCCACCTCTTCATCGTTCGTCAAGAGCTGGAAATGGACCTTGAGACCCGCGTCGGCAATTTTGCGGACCACCGATTCGATGCGTCCCACCTGCTTCGCCGTGATCGTGTAGAGATAGTAGGTATGGGGGTCGCCCTCGTAATAACGCCTGGAAACAGCGAACGTGTCTTTCCCCCGGAGGGTTTTCTCGTCTTCCTCGTCCCCCCACAGGGAGATTCCCACCATCATGTCGGGGAAGCGGTCCCGGGGGATTTTGATCTGCCCGTTGGTCGCGCAATACGTGGGAAGCTGGCGATAAAAGGCCTCAACCCGATCCAGGTACAGGGTCGGTTCGCCACCGATCAGGATGGCCAGGTTGACCCCTCGCTCCTTCTCCCGGCCGATAAAGTCATACCACCTGGCCAAATCCATTTCTTCGTGAGCGGCTTCGTGTTCATGAGAGGAAAAGAAAAAACACCCCTTGCAGCGCAGGTTGCAGCGGTTGGTCACATCGTAGATGGAACTGCGGATATTCAAGCTGGCGATTTTCCGGTAACGTTCGTGCCAGGCTTCATCAAGTAAGGAACTGACCGTTTTCATAGATTTCTTTCTCGTTTTATCTCTATCATCCCGCAAAGCGGGTACGACGACTCAATTCTTTTAACGCGGCTCCGGTTTCCCGGGTGGTTCAATCAGGTTATGGCAGAGGTTTTCTCCCTTATCGTAGCCCATCACCCAGATGGCCAGATAGGTATCCACATAATCGAGCCAGGATCGAAATGTCTCCGGGTCGGTTACATGGCGGTAAAGACGGGCTGTTACCACGGCACTGCCGGAAGCGTAGTGCCGACAGTCTTCACAGTCCGTATCGGGTACACAACAGGCGACGTTTCGATCCCAGGAAAGATCCGACCGGTACTGGCGAAAGGATCGGCCCAGGCCGATATCGGTGGAACCGTTCATCCTCGGATAAGAACATCCGTAGAGGGCATGGAGACCGTGGGGCTCCGTGTGGGCCACCACATTATAGGGTGAAAACAGGGTGTTCCCCGGATATCTTGCCAGGATATCCATCATCGTCCGCCTGACCCGGAGCAGGGACGCCGCGTCGTGCCGGAGCCCTCCTGTATAGCCCACGGGGGAGGAAAACATATTGAAGGTCATCCGGCATTCCCGGTCGGCGATCGTTTCCATGACCTCGTAGACTTCATCGATGTTATCCCGGGTAAAGGTGTAGACAAAAACGGCCCGGGAATCGCCGGCGTAATTTTCGATCTGCCGCTTCAGGAGGTTTTTGGCTTTCCGGATGCGGGAACTCGTCTCATCGTTTCCCCAGACGGAAATATGAATCCGGTACCCCACGCTCTCCGGGATCCGGACATAGCCGTTGGTGGCGATGCTACCCAAAGGCATCTCCTGGAAACAAACATCGAGCAGCTCCGGGACCAGGGAGGGCTCAGCCCCGGCCAGAACGACGTAGGTGATCCCCCTGAATTTCTCGTCCTGCATCAGTTTGCGCCAGGCTTCGGGATCCCGGCTGTCAACGGCAAACTGTTTTTCCCCTTCATAATAGTAACATCCGTCGCAACGGATGTTACAGCGGTTCGTCATGTCGTAGGTCGATTCCCGGAGAAAGAAATACTTCCGTACTTTTTCCCATCGTGAAGAAACCTCCGGATCGGCCAGGAGATCGGAAAACTTCCATCTTCTTTTCCCGGTGTCCTCGTTGGGGAGGGTTATGGCTTCTGTTTTGTCCATGAATCCGCTATCGGCTTTCTTATTTTATTGCGCCCGCTGTTTCTGCTCGATATATTCCGCAATCAGGCGGATATTTCTCAATTTAGGATAGTCATCCTCGTCAATAGCGATTCCATATTCATCCTGCAGGACCAGAACCACCGTTGCCAGGTCCATGCTATCCACCCCCAGTTCATCCACAAGATCAAGATCGGGATCGAATGTGTCCGGTGTTATGTCCTGCAATTTCAATTCGGTAATGACGATCTCAGCTACGCGAATGATCAGGGCCTTGTTTTCCTCACTCACGGGTATCCATTCCTCCTCATTTGAATTACTGTGCTTTGCATCAATAAAAGACCTTCCGGTCAATAAACCGCTTCTATCCTGCCTTTCAGATATCGGAAATCGGATTCGCTTCCGACAGAATCACGGCGGAGATGATCCCGCTGCACACCGTTTTCCCGTCCAAAGATACCTTGAAAGAATAGACAAGCTTCCCTTCCCGTCCGGACAAGGTAAACGCCAGGATCAACAGGTCATCCGGTTTAACGGGCAGCCGGAATCGAACCCTGTGGATTCCCTGGATCCGGATATGCCTTCCCTTGTCGCTTTCCTCTGTCAGGACAGCATCCTTGACCATGGACAGGATGGCAATTCCGGGCAGAATCGGATCTCCGGGAAAATGACCGGAAAACCAGGGAGATCCGCTTCGTGCCGAGGCCCTGATAATCACCTCGGAATCCGATGAATCGGTCTCACGATATATGCGGTGCCATTGTTCAATCATATCCATGGGGGGCACGGAGCAGAACATTCTTATTTGGAAGCGCCCATTTAACCGGAACCCCAATACCATTGATCCCCGCCTGTATCAACAGTTTTTTACGCATTATAACATCCGAAGATCATTGACCAACATCCGTTGTCCTGACCATGATCGGTCTCCCAAGGAGTTCCTCCAGGGGAATGACCCTCAAACCCTTCTTTTTCAACCCGGCCAAGATCGACGCCACTTCTTCCAGCCAGGTCTGTACGGTTACCCCATTTCCCGGGGGAACATCATGTAATACAACGATGTCACCGGGCCTGACCTTTCGCATAATCCGGTCGGCCATTCCCCGGACGAACCGGTTGCCGCCGTCGTAAGCCCGGCAGGAAAAATTAACACAGAAAAGGCCCTGCCGACGTAAAACAGGTCCGAGTTTCGGGTTCGTAATCCCCACGGGGGGTCTGAAGGCGAGTGGAACGAATCCGAAAGATCGCAGGCTTCTCTGGGTCATCGCCACCTCCCCGGCAAGACGCTTCATCGGCCGCAACATCAGGAAAACATCATGACTGAAGGAATGATTCCCGATGTCGTGGCCTTCCCGAAGAATGGCCGAAATGAGATTGCCATGCGTTTTCACTCTCGTTCCTGTAACAAAGAAGGTGGCCTTAACCTGGTATCGGCAAAGAAGCTCCAGAAGTAAAGGCGTCGTTTCCGGATCCGGGCCGTCATCGAAAGTAATCGAAACCACGGGTCTTCCGGTGCGTCCCCGGCTGTAAACAGGCAGAAAGAAACTGATTGTTGGGAAAAACGGAGCTCCCAGGCAGATCAGGACATAAGACGCCAGGGGGATGACCGCCAACAGAGGATGAACAACCGCCAGCAGTACTGCCAGGGAAAGGGCGACAACGCCGGATACCCCGGCGGGGGATATGCGTCCTCTTTCCGATCTCCGGGTGGTCATCGAAGTATGTGCTCCCACAGGGGGCCCACGTGACCGCGGGTGTAAAGCCGGGAGAGTATCCGGGCGGTCTTGTCCGCCCCGGACCCGACAAGCCAGTTGCCTCGCCCTTCCGTGTGGTTTGTGATCAGCGCCATGGCTTTCTGCCGATCCAGAGTCGAGGACCAGTAGAATGTGGGTTTCAGCAGATCCGTTTCCGGTTGGATCTGCCCTTCCCGCAAGGCCAGGTCGTACAGGTCCGTATGCGGATAGATCCGTACCCCGCTGAATATGAAAAAGACAGCCTTCCCCAGATCCGTAGAATTGTTCAACGTTTCTTGAAGAGTGGCCTCGCATTCTCCGGGGCCGCCCAGCATGAGGTAATGGGCGATATACAGACCCGCCTCAGCGGCAAAGCGATGGGCTATCCGGACATCTTCGAGATTGAACGGTTTCCGGTAGGCCGCCAGCATGGGATTACTCAATGCCTCCGTTCCGAATTCCACATGCTGGAGACCCGAGTCCGCAAGGATCCGGTAATAATCGGCAGGCGGCCTGGTCGGAGTGAAGAAGGCTCCCCAGGGTATGAAAACGCCCGCTTTTTTGAAAGCCCCGGCAACGGCCAGGCTATGCTCGTAATTACCATTGAAGGTCGAATCGGTTATGTAGAGGTAACGCGCTCCGGCATCCTGGAGCATCCGGGCCGTTCCGGCCACTTCATCGGGAGGCACAAACCGAAACGTTTTCCCCTCGATATGGGGGTAGGTACAGTAGATGCACTTGAAGGGGCAACCCCGTTTGGTCTGCAGGTTGAGCATGCCCCCCTTTTTTAGGTAAAAAGACGTATAGGGGCGAGTGGAAAAAGGTCCGCGATGGAAGGCGCCCGACCAGGGTTCCGGAAAAATAACGGGATCTTCTTTCGTCATGATGCCCGGAAGGCCGGAAGTTGTCTCATTTCTTTCCAGGGCATCCAGCAAGAGAGGCAGACGTTCCCCTTCTCCGATGACACCAAAATCCGCGTCAAGAAGACGCATCCACTCCCCGGGCAGGATTGTGAACCCGCTTCCTCCAAGGACGATCTTTGCCCTGGTATGACGTCGAATGAGGCGTATCAGATCGCCGATGCCTTCGGAGAAGCTTTTCACATTCGTGGCTTCCGTATTGTCGATATTGCGGATCGATAGACCAATAAGGTCGGGTTGCTCTTCAGTAAGAATCCCCGCGAGCGTCTTATTTTCTCCCAGGTCGTTCAGGTCGACAATCACGACGTCGTGGTGGGAGGGAATGGCATGGGCGACATAGTCCAGGCCGATGGGATAAGTCGGATAGGGATCCATCATGGTATTGGTGGAAATCAGCAATATTTTCAACGGAGTTCCTCCAGCACGTCCCGACCGAAATGCTCCTGGCCGATAATTCGTTTTATGACCTGGAATGATCCCAGGGTGGTACCCATGATCCCGGGGGCGAGAATATTCTGACCGGCGAAAAAGAGGCCCTTGATGGCCGACCGGTTCAAAAAGGCCGTCTTCATCAGCTGTGACGACGAACGCCTGATCCCGTAGGCCGATCCGCCGGGACTTCCAACCCAATCCCGGATGGTCAGAGGGGTATAAATATCGATAATTCTTTTTCCTTTCAGGGGTCCGAAACGTTTCGTGGCTTCGGTGATGAATTCGTCCGCTCTGTTCATTTTTTTCTGTTCGTAGTCTCCACCCCGCTGCCCTGACCGGCTCCTTTCCCAGGGCTGCCATTCCTCGATGCCGCTGGTGGCCATCATGGTCATGAGGCTTGTCCCCGGTTGATTGCCCCTTCGGATCTGGAGGAACGATCCCCGCACAAGGGTGCCATCCGCTTCGGGATGAAGGAGGTAAAGATTGTAAGGGAGGGCCTCGTGAACATTCCCGTCAACGGCCAGCGTTACGACAAACAGGCCCTTGGTGTTTTCGAGTCGCTCAATCCGCTCCGCCTGATCGGGCCGCAGTTCTCCTCCGGACAGCATGGCCGCGACATTCTGGGGATGAACGGCGGCAATGATTGTATCCGCATCGATCTCCAGGCCGGATTGAAGTTGCCCCCCCCTGATCCGGCCCGATTCGACAAAAATATGTTCGACGCCGTCCGCAACGATCAGTTGTCCTCCCAGGGCACGGAACCGCTCGGCAAATGCCTCCGCCATCCGGGAACTGTTGTCCCGCAGCCGCCAGGATGACAGAAGGTAAGAGGAGAGGGTCAGGTAATAGTAAAAAAGGGGACATTCCTGAAGGGACAGCCCGATAAGCATGGAAGGAACACCCAGGACACTTTTCAGGCGTTCCGAACAACCCAGGCGGGCAAGATGTTCCCCCATGGGAGAAAAACTTTCCACGGAAACGGGTACCCCTTCCGGAGACAAAAGCATGTCGAGGCGGGCAAAGCTGTCACTGACCTCCGTAAGCTCTGCCATGACTGACGCAATCTGCGTGTGCTCCTCCGGGAAGGCCCGCAACAGGTTTTCTTCTAAAGCCGGCACCCCCTCGGGTAAATCGAAATGAAAATCGTCAAAGACGTAGCGATCGATGGGGCCTGACGTTCCCATGCGTTCCAGGGGAATATTTTCCGCCACGCCCAGATAATTCCACAATCGCCGGAGAGGCTGACCGGAATCCAGAGATCCCAGATAATGCACTCCAACGGGGCAATCGAAACCCTGGCGGCGGTAACCGCGCATCAACCCTCCCGCTTGAGGATTTTTTTCCGCAATCGTTACGGGATAGCCCAGTTTTGCCAGGATAATTCCCGCTGTCAGGCCACCGACACCGGCGCCGATGATGAGGATCTTACCCGGCTCCCGGTTCTGCTTCAGCATGGGGTCACCTCCAGGGCCGTCACGTGACGCCCGAAACCGAGCACCAGGACACCCCGCCCGTCGAGATCAACCGGTTCTCCTCCGCAGATCTCTTCCGGAACCGTTCCCTTCTCGGTAAAAAGAACCGCGAGAACCGTCGCCACGGCGGAGGCAGAAGCGCATTCGCCGACAAACCGTCGATAATCGACAAAGGGATGCGTATAACCCGTTTCGGCAAGAAAAGCATCCCCCTGGCGCCTTCCCCGGTCTCGAAATGACGCGGGAATTCCTGCCAGAATCAGGCCGAATCGCTCCCGGATGCGGGCACTCCCCCCCAGCTTTAAAATGAGTTCCTTGATGATCGATTCATCGATGTCCGCAAAGCCCGTAAAGGCCGGCACCACCCGGCTGGTCGCCTCCCCCTTTTCCCGCTTCAGATAAAGCGCGCCGCCGCCGTCTGTGGGGCGTTCCTCTAAAGATGCCTCCGGATCGAACAGGGGAGACAGATGTTCATTGTATTCATCGGCCCCCACAAGAAGGAGCGGTTCCTCACGGCACAGAAGACCGGCGGAAAAGAGGGCCTGCTCGAAAGATCCGTTGCTGCCGGTGATCGTGATATTCGGACCCGGGGCATGAAAATGAATCGCGGCCTGGCCCGCCGGCGCATTGTGGACCGATCCGATAAAATCGGTGGGACTGGTGAACCGTTCCTCCATCTCGAAGAGCTTGGCCAGGAAATCATGGGTTTCGGAAAGCCCTCCCCAGCAGGTGCCGAAAAAAATTGCCCGGGGTAAATCACCTTCCCGCTTCCCCGCACAAGCGGAGATCCCCAGGGAAAGCACCATCCGGGACAACCGCTTCAAACGGCGCACGGCCTTGCCCGAGAGATGCTTCAGCATATCGGGAGACGGAACCATTCCCTTCAGGTCTTCTCCCCGGCTTAATACATCCAGGGCCCGTTCGGTATCTCCCGCTCCGGTGAGACAGGACCGGCCATGGACAAAAAAAGGAATGGATCCGACGTCTTGCGGGTTCGGGACAGCGCGTTTCCCATTCCCGGGCCGTCCCAAAACCAGGACGGCGTTATTGCCGCCGAAACCGAAGGAATTGACCAGGACCTGCCTGACATCGGCTGTCTGCAAAGCAGCCACGGGTGCCAGGGCGATTTCCGGATCGGGATTTTGAATTCCCACATTGGGTGGAATAAACCCTTTTTGAACGGCCAGTGCGGACACGACAGTCCCCATTGCCCCCGCTGCGGCCAGGGAATGTCCCCAGGCCCCCTTCAGGGAAGAAAGGGGAGGAATGGATCGGCCGTCGAACAGGGCACGGACGGCCCGCCCTTCGGCGAGATCATTCTCGATGGTTCCTGTTCCGTGGAGATGAATGTAATCGATCTCCTCCCGGGCAATACCGGCATCTAAAAGCGCATTTTCCATGGCTTGCCGTGCTCCCTCCCCTGCGGGATGAGG
>Ga0302246_1000861_pt1 | contig 24007 bp, 17 predicted proteins | sample AAG_UR_Trp_MG_FD_193533 | JGI IMG/M metagenome (GOLD analysis project Ga0302246, IMG submission 193533) | Enriched activated sludge microbial communities from anaerobic digester in WTTP, New Holstein, Wisconsin, United States - AAG_UR_Trp | ecosystem: Engineered > Bioreactor > Anaerobic >... | reverse complement strand
TCACCGTGAACAAGAAACTAAACCCCAGCAGTTAGAATTGTTTTAAAGCCTATGATGCCCCGCCCTGTGGGCGGGGTAATTCACTTTACAGAACGACACCATTCAATTCGCCAACACGGCTCTGGCGGATATGCTGGGTTACGACCGGTTTGAGATGATGGGGGAAAAAATCGAAATATTTATTGCCCCCGAAAATCTTCGGATCATGAAGGAACGCTACCGGATGCGCAAAATCGGCGGCGGCTCCATTTCAAACTATGAATTTCACCTCCTTCACAAGAACGGCATCACGAGGATCACCGCCCTGCTGGATGCCGGTGTGATCGCGTTCCAGGGCCAGGACGTGATTATGGGTACCGTCCGCAATATCACCCATTACACGCAAATGAAGGAGGCGTTAAGGGAAAGTGAAGAACTGTGCGCGAAACTTCTCGCCGCCATTCCGGACCCGGTCGTTCGAACAGATACGGAAGGCCGGATCGTGTTTGCCAATGACATTGCCCTGCAAATCAGTGGATATTCCCGGGAAGAACTAACAGGTAAAGATCTCACCTTTTTTGTCGTCCCGGAAGACCTTCCCCGGGCGTTACAGAACATGCAAATCATGTATGAAAGAACCATCGGTCCACAGGAATATCGAGTCAAGACCAAGGGCGACCGGATTATTCAGATGGAAGTCAATGGCGATATTCTCCGGAGCGAAGACGGGACACCCTATGGCACCGTCCAGGTCTGCCGCGATATTACCGAAAGAAAACGTATCGAACTGGCCCTTAAAGAATCGGAAAAGCGCCTGACTTCGATCATCGATTCTCTACCCGAACCGGCCGTCGTCATCGACCGCCGGGGGAAAGTCGTTGCCTGGAACCGGGCCGCCGAAAGATTGTCGGGCGTCAAGGCCGAAGATATACTGGGGAAAGGCGATTATGAGTACGCGATTCCCTTCTACGGGGACCGTCGCCCCACCCTGATTGATCTCGCATTGCATCCCGATCCGAAGCTTGAAGAAGCTTATAAAGGTTTTACCCGCCAGGGTGACAATATTTTCGCCGAAACCTACATCCCGAATCTGCGCGATGGCAAAGTGTTTCTTCTGGGATCGGCGACCGCCCTGCGGGATACGACCGGCAACATTCTTGGGGCTATCGAAACACTACGTGACATCACCGCACGGAAACAGGCGGAAGAGACCTTAAAGGAATGGGAAGAGCGTTACCGTCTTCTGTCCGAAGCGTCCTTCGAAGGCATTGCGGTCACGAACCAGGGTTGTTTTGTCGACGCCAACGGGCAACTGCTCGATATGCTGGGCTACCGCCATGCAGAAATCGTCGGCAGACCGGTTTCCGATGTCATTGCCCCGCAGTCGGCAGATATGGTCATGAAAAATATCCGGGACGGCTACGAGGCACCCTACGAAAATTATCTCCGAAAAAAGGACGGCACCTGTTTTCCCGTGATCAGCCAGGCGAGGATGATGCTCTGGGGCGGGAAAAAATACCGGGTAACCATCCTAAGGGACATAACCGAGATCAAGAAGGCGGAAGAAGATCGTAAACACCTGGAAGCGCAGATCTATCAGGCACAGAAGCTGGAAGCCTTGGGCACCCTCGCCGGGGGAATCGCTCACGATTTCAACAATCTCCTCATGGCGATCCAAGGATACACATCACTGATTCTCCTGAATTCTCATGCCGATCACCCGGAATACGAAAAACTCAAAAATATCGAAAAACAGGTCAAAAGCGGCGCCGATCTGACGAAGCAATTACTGGGCTTTGCCCGAGGTGGAAAATACGAAGTCAGGACGACGGACATGAACGACCTGCTGCAACAGAACTCGGAAATGTTCTCCCGTACAAAGAGAGAAATCACCTTGCACCGCAAATTCACGGAAGACCTCTGGGCGGTGGATGCGGACCGGGGACAGATGGACCAGGTTTTTCTCAACATGTACATCAATTCCTGGCAGGCCATGCCGGTGGGCGGCAGCCTGTCCATCGAAACACGCAACGTCTCTCTGGATGAGCAATTCGTTCTGCCATACGATATCCCTCCCGGAAGGTTCGTCAAGATATCCGTCACCGATACGGGATTCGGCATGGATCAGAAAACGCTGCAACGGGTTTTCGAACCCTTTTTCACCACAAAAGAGGTCGGCAGAGGTTCGGGTCTGGGCATGGCATCCGCCTACGGCATTGTCCGAAATCACGGCGGTCTGATCACCGCTCACAGCAAGAAGGGTTATGGATCTACCTTCAATGTATACCTGCCCGCCTCGGAAGAAATGGCGGATCAAGAATCCGCCCTGATTCCTGAAATTTTGGTCAAGGGAACAGAGACGATTCTCGTTGTGGATGATGACGCGGCCAACAGGGATGTCATCAGTCAAATGCTCACATCCCTGGGTTACACGGTCTTCACCGCCCATAATGGACTGCAGGCCATTGAGGTTTATGAAAAAAGAAGAGATATCGATCTGGTCATTCTCGACATGATTATGCCCGGATTGAATGGCGGCGAAACTTTCGACAAAATCAGGAACATCAACCCTGACGTTCGGGTCATTCTCTCCAGTGGGTATAGTATAACCGGCCAGGCGAAGACCATTTTGGACCGCGGCGTGAAGACCTTTATTCAGAAACCCTTCACCGCAAGCGCCTTTTCGCTGAAGATTCGGGAAGCCCTGCTGAAATGATCTGCCTCAATTCCCCGTTCCTATGCTCTCCCCCCCAGTTGATTTCCTTGACATCAGATTGCGCAAAAGATATAGGCTGCTTTCCCGGGTGGCTGCTCATGAGCCGATTAATCAAGCGAGGACAAAACGATGGAAGAAAAAATATACACGCTAACCGACGAAGGACCGATTGAAGGAGACGAGAAGAGACTCTCTGAAGAAGAGAGGATCGAGGCCCTGCTGAATGATGCCTTGAGTCTGGTTCTGCGTCACCTCGGTGTCGATCTTTCCGGCGATGTCGGTCGGCAACTGGAAGACATGGAAATCATCGTGGAAAATTGTCGGGAAGAAAGCAACCCCGTTGCCAGGGGATTCTACGTCCTCCAGAGGCAGGTCAAGGACGTGCTGCCCATTGCTTTTATAGGAAACACAAGGACCGAGGAACAGAAAATCCTGGCAGATCTCGTGATGTTCCGGGGTAAAGAACTGAAGATCGAATAGGAATCATACCGGTTCCTTCAAAATCAGATATTTCTCTTTCAGTTTATCAACTCTGTTTGACAAGATTCATTGCGATCTGTCGGGAATGCCAGACGTCTTGGCTCAACATGCAGATGGATAAACCCGGCATCCCGTTTGTCTTCACGGCGCATGGCGCAGACATATAATCCTCATCATTCCCGTGCATAATCTTTTTGCAGGCATCGATCTCTCGCATCGGCAGACCGATCGATCAATAGATCATCATCGTTTCTGCCTTCCATGCCTCCATTGGTCTCACGAAATACCGAAGAACAACTCGTATTAAACACGTATAATACCAGTGTTGACCTATTTTATCTTGTCTGGCAAGAAAGAAGAAAAATGATAGAAAGGCTCTCGAATTCAACGGAGGATTTTATGGAAAAGCAAGAGGGAAAGCATATCATTAAAGTTCTGGTCGCCATTGATGGATCGCCCATGACCGATCTGGTGTTGCAGCACTGTGCACGCTACGCAAAGATGTCCGGGTGCGAGTTGACCTTACTTCACGTCATTGAAGATATTGTCCCTCTGTCGGGGGCGCCGGATACCCCGCTACGTCAGGAGAGGAAAAGCGAGGGCGCCAGGATCTTATCCGGAGCCGAGAAAACTTTAAAGGATCAGGGGCTTGAATGCAAAACCATCCTGGTCGAGGGTCCCGTTGCCCAGCAGATTGTTAACGTGGCAGAAGACAACGGGATCGATTATATTTTCATGGGCAGCCGCGGACTGAGAGGCATCAAGAGAATGCTCCTTGGAAGTGTGGCGGATAGCGTCACCAAATACGCCCATTGCGCGGTTACCATCATCCGTTAAGAAACCAAAGATGATAAGAGGGCAATCTGGCAGATTCCCCTTGAGCATAATTTCTCCTCAACATCAGATCCGCTACGCCCCCCCAAGAACCGGGCGGATCTGATGCCCCCCTTATCCATGATCGGCAGCGGTTATTTTATCACATCGTCCCCTCACGACTGCGATGTAACCGCTTTTCTTGCAAATAATCTCCTTTGGATGTATTGAAAAGTCAGCTTGCGGCAGGCAAACTTACACCCTTCCTCCTGCCATAGAGAAACGAAGGGTTACAAGGACCATTTTTTTGAGGGTCTATTTTCTTTTGTAGAACGAGGTTAAGAACATGATTAGGAAGATCAGCGGGGCTTTTACCGGGGGCGCGATCGGGGCATTCGTCTACAGCATCAACCTCTGGGTTTTCGGAATACTGGGCATTACCGCCTTAATCGGAACAACCATAAAACCGGTATTCACTGCACCATGGCTTTATCATCGGATAATCTGGGGCGGCCTCTTGATGCTGCCTCTGATGTTACCCCTCTGGAAAAGTCGCATCGTCTTCCGCGGCTGCATCTTCAGCCTTTTGCCCTCCGCCATGATGCTTTTCGTGGTCTTCCCCGGGATGGGTAAGGGGCTGATGGGCACAGAATTCGGCGTGATGACACCATTCCTGGTGATCGTTCTGAACTTCGTCTCCGGGATTGTTGCGGCATACTGGTATAAGTCGACCGTCCATTAACAAAAGCCTGCCATGCATCGTACCTGATTAAAACGCATTAAAAGGAGGCCGCCATGATGTTCTGGGATGATCGGTTTATTCTGGGCATAGGTCTGTTTATCGTGACTTTGATTCTGGTGCTTGTCATTGGAGGGATTGTCTTTTTCATCAGGATCGTCACATCCGGAAGCAGAAAAAGACCGGAAACAGCGGATTCAATTCTTGAGATTCTCAAGACACGGTATGCGAAGGGAGAAATCACCCGGGAAGAGTTCGAACAGATGAAAAAGGATCTCCGGTAAGGAACGGATACCGGATCGGCAAAACCGTGCTGTAATATTCTTATTATCAGCCCTGCAAAAGTTGAGTTTCATCAGTCCGGGATCACTCAAGAATGGAGACGTAAATGAAAAACCCGACCGCCTCATGGACCCTGTTCTGGAAGACCTTCGGCCGAATTCTCTGGAATCTGGCACTGATTACGGTGGGAAGCGCCATCTGTGCGGTGGCCGTCAACGGCATCCTGATCCCGAAGGCATTTGTCAGCGGCGGGGTCACCGGCCTTGCCCTGGTGATTCACTACCTTCTCCCCAAATTGTCCGTGGGCGTCCTGTACCTGCTCCTGAATATCCCCCTGTTCGCCCTGGGCTGGAAATATGTCGGCCGCCGTTTTTTTCTCTACAGTATCGTCGGAACGATTGTCTTTTCCGTGGCTGTGGAATGGGTATCCATTCCCATTCCCATTCAAGACAAATTTCTTGCTGCCCTTATGGCCGGCATCATCATGGGGGTGGGACTGGGCATCATTCTCCGCTCGGCCGGTTCTTCCGGAGGAACGGATATTCTTTCCGTCATGGTCCTGATGCGCCTTTCCGTCCGGCTGGGCAACACGACGCTCGCCTTCAACAGCGCCGTTCTGATCATGACGGCCATCCTGTTTTCCCTGGAAAGTGCCCTTTACACACTGGTTTTTATCTATGTAACGGCCCACATGATGGATATTGTGGTGACGGGATTGAGCCGGCGAAAATCGGTCATGATCATCTCGAAATCAAAAACTGAGCTCGTGCAGTCGATCCTTGAAAAGCTGGACCGGGGCGTTACGGTGATCCAGGCCAGGGGCGGCTACTCAGACGAGCCGAGCGATATGATCTACACGGTCATCGCCTTTCGCGAACTGCCGCGACTGAAAAGGCTGGTCAATGCTGTCGACCCTGACGCCTTTGTCGTCGTGAACGACACAACGGAGGTCATGGGACACCGGATCGGCAATCAGCCCCACTGGTAAAACTTTGATAAGATGAAGTATTCTTGACTGCGGGTATAAAGACGGCCACAAGTGACTTCCTGAAAGCAGTTAAGCGTCGCCCGTGGAAAAATGTATGATTGCAACCAGCAATTTTGGACAAATATTCCATGTTATACGGAAGTCACTTTATTACCCTGATATCCGAGTGGTATAAATAGCTGATTGTTTATAATTTTGAAATGTATGACTTTTCCCAGAAATTATCATGTGGTATGAAGATAATGAAAATTTGGGAAAAGCGAAGTTTTTTATATCAGTTTTCAGCCACAACCAATCTCAGTTCATCTAATTCATGGAGAGAATGAATGAAGATCGAAGAAATCATCTCGGCTATCCAAAAGACACTCGGTGTTACCGTTGATGGTAAAGCAGGGCCTGAAACTTGGACTGCTATTTATAACCGAATCGTCACGCCATCTCCTGCAACACAACGACCATGGCCGATAATCGATGAAGCAGACGCAAGAAGCGAAAAGGTCATCGCATCCCTACTTCCATCTGTCCAACCATTTGCACGCGGTCTTGTTCAAAAATCGGCACTGAACGGAATTAGAATTAAGATCATTAACGGACACAGAACATATGAAGAGCAGGATGCCCTCTATGCTCAGGGGCGCACCATGCCTGGGAATGTGGTAACCAACGCCAAAGGCGGCTACTCGAATCATAATTTCGGCATCGCATTTGATATTGGAGTATTTGATGGTACGAAGTACATGGGTGAATCACCGAAGTACAAAGCGGTGGGGGTACTCGGTATGGAACTTGGTTTGGAATGGGGTGGAAGCTGGAAGACTATCGTCGACCAGCCGCATTTTCAACTCCGTCCCACTTGGGCAAAAGATCTGAGCGATAAACAGATGCTGGCCGAACTCAGGAATCGCATTGCCGACGGCACACCGGTCTATGCGTAGCTGAAAATCGGCGAGTGGATGGGGTGGACACCGTTCCGTAAGCGTAGAAAAGAAGTGATCCCGGCTTTTCGCAGTGCAGAATAGGGCGATTGAGTGAGCTTGTAACGATGGTTCAGGACAGGCTCACTCAAGAATAAAGATTTGCCCCAACACACGCCCAGGAATAGATTAATAAGACGAACCGGGCTGGTTCTGTGATTAGCAGACATACTATCTATAAATAATCACGAAGGCTTATGTGGTTTAAAAAACAAACAGGGATAGGTCATTTTTACTTTTTTGTGGCCTGCATCATCATCACATCGACTCTAATGTGCGGGTGCAGTCAGAGCCGGATCAAGTCATCCCTCAAAGAAGCGAATGATTTCTTCAGCCAGGGAAGCTACATCACATCTCTCGACAAATACGGTCATATTCTTGAAAAATATCCCGCAGCAGCAGACAGGGTTCTTTTTGAGATGGGTATTCTTTATGCTTATCCCGGCAACTGGCAAAAAGATTATCAGAAATCTCTGGCATGTTTTCAGAAACTCATCAAGGATTACCCGAGAAGTGAGTACAGGCAGGCCAGTGAGGTAATGATAACCCATATCAATGATATCGCTATTAAGGAAAAGTCGATCATTACGCAGCAAACACAGATTGAGACGCTCAAAAACGACATTAAACGCCAGGGGAATGAGATTATTTCGCTGCAAAAGAAGATCGAAGCGCTCGAGCAAGAGGTTAAGCACAAGGTTTATCCCATCCAGGATGCACCGGCAGACAAGATTGTGATCGAAAAGAAAGAGCGAAGATTAACTTTAATTTCAAAAGGGCAGATTTTAAGGCAGTACAAGATCGCCCTGGGGGGGAACCCAAATGGTCCGAAGGAAAAGCAAGGCGACAACAAAACCCCAGAGGGTACCTACATCATCGATTCAAAGAACAAAGGCAGCCGATATCACCTATCTCTTCATATTTCCTATCCAAACGAGAAAGACATAAAGCGGGCAAAGGAACTCGGTGTTTCTCCGGGTGGAGACATCATGATCCACGGCATTAAGAATGGGTTCTCGTGGGTGGGTGATTATCACTCCGAGTTTGACTGGACGGAAGGGTGTATCGCCGTTACCGACGAAGAGATAGAGGAAATCGACAAGTTAGTACCCAACGGTACGATTGTCGAGATAAGACCATAGCAGACCGAATTAATTAAACACCTATGTGCCGGATAATGAACCTATCAATTTTAACCAGCAGGCTTCATCTTATCATTTCGTTTATATTCATCTTATCATTTCTGCATGGATGTGCTGTTATCAATAAGACTCAGGTCGAATCCAGCCTCTCTTCCGGTTATCCAGAAAGAACGATCGAACGAAATGAGTTTTCTGTTGCCAAAGAGAATGACGTCATTGGCCGGTTGGCGGTGATCAGGCTGGAAAAGGGGGATACGCTGCCCGATATTGCCAGACACTTCAGCCTGGGGATCAATGAAATCAGCGTGGCCAATCCAGGGGTCGATGTGTGGGTGCCGGAGGCCGGAAGGCGTATCGTGCTGCCTCTGAGCTTCATCCTGCCGGATGCACCGAGAAAAGGCATCGTGATCAACTTAGCCACAATGAGGCTTTTTCGATTTAAAGAAGATCAAAAATCGCTGGCGGTGTCGACCTATCCGGTGGGTGTCGGCACCATAGAAAAACCCACGCCCATGGGTCAAGCGTATGTGGAGCGCAAGGTAACCCGACCCACCTGGTATGTACCTGCCTCCATTGCGGGGGCGCATCGAAAAAAAGGGGATATTCTGCCCCCAGCAGTTCCACCGGGTCCTGAAAATCCCCTGGGGGAATACGCTCTATATTTAAGCAAATCGAGTTATTTGATCCATGGAACGAATAAGCCTTCGAGTATTGGTCTGAAGGCAACCAACGGCTGCATCAGACTCTATCCGGAAGACATCAAGAAATTATATGAGAAGACCCCTGTCAATACACCTGTATCCATCATTAACCAGCCATATCTCATCGGTCAACTCAATGGTGTTGTTTACCTGGAAGTGCATGCGTCCGTGGAAGAACAGAACAGCGTTGAGTTGAAGAAGATATTTGCTGAATTGAGAAAAATTGAAAAGAAATCGGCGCGCACGATTGATTGGATAAAAGTCGACGAGGCCCTTGCCGAGGCCCGGGGTATTCCTGTTCCCATCCTCGAAATCAGCCAAGAAGTTGAAAATAATGAGAAAATGATCAGAATCAGGCATCCCGGCAAATTGTATGGCAGTCCCGAAATACCGGAACTGAACATGGAGGCATGGTACGTTTTGGCTGCCGAACTTCGAGACGCAACGGATGCTTCAAGACTTGCCGCGATTATCAACCACCAGGGACCGCCTATTCCGGCAAGAATCTTAGCAAAGAACGACAACTATCGCGTTATCGCAGGTCCTTTCAATAATATCAGCGCGGCCAAGGATGCCGCAAAACGCTTGAAAATTGATCTGGAAATTGAAGGAATCTTGATCGAACCTGTCAGGAATTGATCGTCGAGGCCAGCGTTTTCTGTTCGTAATTATGAATTAAGTATTGTAAACTCATCATAGAAAGGAGGTGAATAGAGGATGAAGAAGAGTTTTTGGGTGATTTCATTAATGTTTGTTTTCGCTATTACTCTGATGGGTTGTGCAACAACCTCCGACCTCGAGAAGGTGCGGGCGCAGGAGCAAGAGATTAACGCGAAAGCCGACCAGGCATTACAGGCGTCGCAGGATGCCAATGCGAATGCAGCAAAGGCAGCCGAGGCCGCAGCGCGCGCCGAGAGTGCCTTAAAGGCGGCCGAAGAAAGGGCACAGGCAGCCGAAGAAAGGGCGAAGGCGGCCGAGGAAAGGGCGAATAAGGCTGACGCCGTTTTCGAGAAATCAATGAGGAAGTAATCCAGTTTTAGGGGAAAGCGTTTTTTACACCCTTAGGATTCCGGAAAAAGAACTGGCATGGTTTTGAGACCCTGCCAGTTCTTTTGTTTTTACCATTGAAATCTACCGACTGTCTCTTTGTATTCTTCTCTAACCTATTTCTCGAAGCAAAGCTTTTCCAGATTCTCCGGCGGGGCAATCGGATAGTCTCCCGTATAGCAGGACAGGCAGAACTGATCGGCGGGCATCCCTGTTGCAGCCACCATCCCTTCAACGCTCAGGTAATGGAGGGATTCCAGGCCGAGAAAGCGGGCGATGGCATCGACACTTCCCTCCCGTGCGGCAATAAGCTCCCCTTTAGAGGAAAAATCGATCCCGTAAGGGCATGGGAAGCGGGTCGGAGGACAACTGACAGCCATGTGAATCTCCTTCGCCCCGTTTTCCCGTAAATTACGCACCCGGTTACGGCTTGTCGTCCCCCGGATGATGGAATCCTCGACAATGAGGACCCTTTTACCCTTGAGAAGCGGACGGACGGGATTCAGCTTGACCCGGACTCCAAAATCTCTCATGATCTGGGTGGGTTGAATGAAGGTCCTTCCTACGTAGTGATTCCGGATCATCCCCATTTCGAAGGGGACGCCACTCTCCTCTGCGTAGCCCAGGGCGGCGTAATTACCCGAATCAGGAAACGGCATAACCAGGTCGGCATCGGGCCGGTACTCCTTTGCCAGACAGTGACCAAGGCGTTTGCGGCACAGATACACGTTTTCGCCAAAAACCTGGCTGTCCGGCCGGGCAAAGTAGATCATTTCAAAAATGCAGTGACAGCGCTTCATCGGAGGAAAGGGACTGATGCTGCGAAGCCCGGACTCATCGATAATGATGATTTCGCCCGGTTCGATATCCCGCAGGTACTGCGCCCCAATGAGATCGAAAGCACAGGTCTCCGATGCAACCACCCAGCCATGGTTATTGAGACGCCCCAGGGAAAGAGGCCGAAATCCCCGGGGATCCCGCGTGGCAACCACCTTGTCTTTTGTCAGCATGACCACGCTGTAGGCACCCTGAATTTGAGAGAGGGCGTTGACGAGGGCATCCTCGAAACGGTTTTTCAGGTGGGGCGCCATCAGATGGATAATGACTTCGCTGTCCATGGTCGACTGAAAGATGGAGCCTCGGGTCTCCAACTCAGAGCGGAGCTCCTGGGCGTTAGTAAGGTTGCCGTTATGGGCCAGGGCATAATATTCATCGGCATGGTGCACTAAAAAAGGCTGGGCATTGGAAATCACGGAGGATCCCGTCGTGGAATACCGGACATGGCCGATCGCCATGGAACCGGGAAGCTTCTTAAGATTCTCCTCCTGGAAGACTTCGGAAACAAGCCCCATGCCCTTTCTCTCCCTGATTTCACAACCGTCGGCGACGGCAATCCCGGCACTCTCCTGGCCCCGGTGCTGAAGGGCGAAAAGACCAAAGAAGGTCAGGCGTGCCGCCTCCTCCTGCCCGTAAACGGCAAAAACCCCGCAGGCATCCCGGGGTTTCCCATCGGTTTGAACCGCCTCTTTTACAGCGTTCCCATCGCTTTCGTTGATGTCCATCACCATCATTCCTTTTCGGCAGATGCCCGATGATAATCCTGGAGAGGGCTGACGCTCCACTCCTTCCGTTTCAAGGCCATAACGGCCTCACTCAAGGCCCGGGCACCGGACAGGGTCGTCGTGTAGAGGATGTTGTACACCAGCGCTCCCCTGCGGATGTGATAAGCATCCCGGGAAGACTTCCGGCCGACGCTCGTGTTGATGATGATCTGGATATCCCCGTTTTTGATCCGGTCCACCACGTGAGGCCGTCCTTCGCTGACCTTCAGAATCGTTTCCACGGGAATCCCCTTATCCCGGAGCCGGGCAGCGGTTCCTCTCGTGGCCAGGATCTGGAATCCCATCTCATGGAAACGCCTCGCAACGGAAACGATTTTTTCCTTGTGATCATCGTGGACACTGACAAAGACACGCCCCTCAAGAGGCACCTTGAAACCGGCGGCCATCTGGGATTTTGCGAATGCCACGCCGAAGGACTGGTCGATCCCCATGACTTCGCCCGTCGATTTCATCTCCGGTCCGAGGAGAATATCGACATTGGGGAACCGGTTGAAGGGGAAAACCGCTTCCTTGACGGAAACATGATTCGGCCGGATGGTTTCCGTAATCCCGAGTTCCCTGAGTGTACGGCCCAGCATGACCCGGGTCGCCATTTTCGCCAGGGGCACGCCGATCGCCTTGCTGACGAACGGAATCGTCCGGGAGGCCCGGGGATTCACTTCCAGAACGTACAGGACGCTGTCCTTGACGGCGTACTGGATGTTCATGAGTCCCACCACGCCTATTTCCTGCGCGATTCGTTTCGTTTGCGCGTCGATCGTGGCCAGAAGTTCCCGGGAAAAGGTCAGCGGCGGAAGGACACAGGCGCTGTCGCCGGAGTGGATCCCCGCCTCTTCGATATGCTCCATGATTCCCGCCACGACGATCTCGGTCCCGTCGCTGATAGCATCGACATCGACTTCGACGGCGTCTTCCAGAAACTTGTCGATCAGAATGGGATGACCCGGCGAAACCTCCAGGGCCCGGACCATGAACTGCCGCAGGGTTGCCGAATCGTAGACGATCTCCATGGAACGCCCTCCCAAAACGTAGGAGGGCCGGACGAGGACGGGGTACCCGATCCGCTCGGCGGCGGTCACGGCCTCATCGGCGTTCATCGCCGTATCGTTACTCGGCTGGTTGAGATGGAGTTTCTCGACGATTTCCTGAAAAAGTTCCCGGTTTTCGGCCCGGTCAATCGCATCGGGGGAGGTCCCCAGGATGGTCACCCCGGCGGCCTCGAGACTCTTAGCCAGATTCAAGGGAGTCTGACCGCCGAACTGGACAATAACGGGAACGGCGCCGATATCGCCGTTACCCTCGGTTTTCAGAATATGCAGCACATCTTCCAGGGTCACGGGTTCAAAGAAGAGTTTGTCCGACGTATCGTAATCGGTACTGACCGTTTCCGGGTTGGAATTGACCATGATGCTCTCGTAACCTTCTCCGCGGAGGGCAAAGGACGCATGGACACAGCAGTAATCAAACTCGATCCCCTGGCCGATCCGGTTGGGCCCGCCTCCCAGGATGGCAACCTTGCGCTTTGCCGACGGCCGGGCCTCGCATTCCGTTTCGTAGGTGGAATAGTAGTAGGGCGTATAGGCTTCAAATTCCGCCGCGCAGGTGTCGACCAGCTTGTAAACCGGCAGGATGCCTTCCCGGAATCGCCGGTCCCGAATCTCCTGTTCCGTCGTCTTCCACAGTTTCGCCAGGAGACGGTCGGAGAATCCCATCTCCTTTGCTTCCCGGAGGAGTTCCTTCGTGGGAAGCGACTTTGCCAGGATTCGCTCGGCTTTCACGATGTCCTCGATCTGGCGGAGGAACCAGGGATCGATCCAGGTCAGTTTCCGGATCTCTTCCAGGGGCATACCTGCGTGGAAAGCCGCCGCCAGGTAATAAAGGCGTTTGGAGTTGGCCTTCTTGAGATTGGCAACAATCAATTCACGGGCATGGGTTCCCTGTTCCTCCAGCGGTTCGATCAGGCCGAAACGTCCGGTTTCGAGGGATCGCACCGCCTTCTGAAGAGCCTCCCTAAAGGTTCGGCCGATGGCCATAGTTTCGCCGACGGATTTCATGGATGTCGTCAGAAAATCCTCGGTTTCGGGGAACTTCTCGAAGGTCCACCGGGGAATCTTCACCACGCAGTAATCGATGGTGGGTTCGAAGGACGCCATGGTTTCCCGGGTGATGTCGTTGGGGATTTCGTCGAGGGTATACCCGACGGCGAGCTTCGCCGCGATCTTGGCGATGGGGAATCCCGTCGCCTTGGAGGCCAGGGCGGAGGAACGGGATACCCGGGGATTCATCTCGATGACGATCATCTCGCCGTTTTCGGGGTTGATGGCGAACTGGCAGTTCGATCCCCCCGTCTCGACGCCGATCTCCCGCATGATGGCGATGGCCGCGTCCCGCATGACCTGGTATTCCCGGTCCGTCAGGGTCTGGGCCGGGGCCACCGTAATGGACTCTCCCGTGTGGACGCCCATGGGATCGAGATTCTCGATAGAACAGATGATGACGACGTTATCCGCCTTGTCCCGCATGACCTCCAGTTCGTATTCCTTCCACCCGAGAACGGACTCTTCCAGCATGATTTCGTGGATCATGCTGGCATCCAAGCCGACCTTGGCGATCTCCACCAGGTCTTCCCGGTTATAGGCCACACCGCTGCCGGTGCCGCCCAGGGTGAAGGAAGCACGCACGATGATGGGGAACCCGACCCATTTGGAAATCTGGAGGACTTCCTCCATCGACCGGGCAAAACCGCTCTTGGGAACCCGCAGGCCGATACGCTCCATGGCGGAGCGGAACTTGCCCCGGTCCTCCGCCTTATGGATGACATCAACCGACGCGCCGATCATTTCCACGCCGAATTTCTCAAGGATTCCCATCTCCGCCACGGCCACGGCTGTATTCAATCCCGTCTGACCGCCCAGAGTGGGCAGGAGGGCATCGGGCCGTTCCTTCTCAATGATCCGGGCAACGGCTTCTGGGGTGATCGGCTCTACGTACGTGCGATCCGCCGTCTCCGGGTCTGTCATGATCGTGGCGGGATTGCTGTTGACAAGGACAACCTCGTATCCTTCCTCTTTCAGGGCCTTGCAGGCCTGGGTCCCCGAATAGTCAAATTCGCAGGCCTGACTGATGATGATGGGGCCCGACCCGATGATGAGTATTTTTTTGAGATCCGTTCGCTTTGGCATATGATTTTAGTGCACGCACGGGAACATACCCGGCCGGCGTCTTTTCTTATTTTTATTCCCATTCAATCGTGCTGGGCGGTTTTGAACTGATGTCGTAAACGACCCGGTTCACCCCCCGGACTTCATTGATGATCCGGTTGGCAATCCGCCCCAGGAGGTCATGGGGAAGTTTCGCCCAGTCCGCCGTCATGGCGTCGTCGCTGGTCACGGCCCGGATGGCCAGAATATGCTCGTAAGTCCGCTGGTCCCCCATGATGCCCACACTCTTGATAGGCAGCAGGACCGTGAAGGACTGCCAGAGCTTGCGGTAATAATTCGCCGCCCGGATTTCATCCTGCAGGATCACATCGGCCTTCTTGAGGATCGATAGCCGCTTATCGGTCACTTCGCCGATAATCCGGATCGCCAGGCCCGGTCCCGGGAAAGGCTGCCGCCAGATCATCTCTTCGGGAAGGCCCAATTCCTTCCCCAGCAGGCGGACTTCATCCTTGAAGAGATGTTTCAGGGGCTCGATCAGTTTCAGGCGCATCCGCTTGGGGAGTCCTCCCACATTATGATGGGACTTGATGACCGCGCTCGGCCCCCCGAAGGCGGAACGGGATTCGATAATGTCGGGGTACAGGGTGCCCTGGGCTAAAAACACCGCGTCCTTGATGTTTTTCGCTTCTTTCTCGAAGATTTCGATAAAGGTCCGGCCGATGATCTTCCGTTTCCGTTCCGGAGCGGGAACCCCCTTCAGACGATCCAGAAAGATCTTCTTTGCCCTGACAAAGCGCAGGCGGATGTGGTAATGTTTCCGGAACACTTCCTGGACCTTTTCCGCTTCTCCCTCCCGGAGTACACCGTTGTCAACGAATACACAGGTGAGCTGGTCGCCGATAGCCTGATGCAGAAGCAGGGCCGCCACAGAAGAGTCGACTCCGCCGCTCAACCCCAGAATCACCCGGTTATCCCCAACCTGGGAACGGATCTCCTCGACGGCGTCCCGGGCGAAGGATTTCATCGTCCAGGACTTCTCGCACCGGCAGACGCGGAAGAGGAAATTCTCAAGCATCCTCTTTCCTTCGCGGGTGTGAACCACTTCCGGGTGAAACTGGAAGCCATAAAATCCCTTCTCCCTGTTTTCCGCTGCCGCCACGGGCGTGTTGTCCGTTACCGCCGTGGCCTGAAAACCCGCAGGAAGGGCCTGTATCGAATCGCCATGGCTCATCCAGCACGGCGTCTCTTTCTCGATGCCCCCGAAGATGCCCCCGTCGTCCTGGATGTTTAAGACGGCAAAGCCGTACTCCCGCTTGTTCGACTTTGCGACGGTACCGCCCAGGATGTTCACCATATACTGCATACCGTAGCAGATCCCTAAAACGGGAATGCCCAGGTCCAAAATGCCCGGATCGACCTTCGGGCTTCCCTTTTCATAGATGCTGGCGGGTCCTCCCGACAGGATGATGCCTTCGGGCTGAAGGGCCCTGATCTGGTCGAGGGGAATATCCGGGGGTTCGATCTGGCAATAGACATGGTGCTCCCGGACACGGCGGGCAATCAACTGGTTATACTGGGAACCAAAGTCGACGATGAGAATCAAGGGCATACTCCTTACGTATTATTTAAGTACGTTTAATAGATTCCGTCTTACTTGCCGGCCGCCATCATCTCGCCGAAGCGGTCGAAAAGATACAGGGTGTCGTTCGGCCCCGGCGCCGCCTCGGGATGGTACTGAACACTGAACGCCTTCAGGTCCGGATAGCATAGCCCCTCGGAGGTCCGGTCGTTGAGATTGTCGAAGGTAACCTTTTTCTCCCTGAGTACCGACGCGGGTTCCACGACGAAACCGTGGTTCTGGGAGGTGATCTCCACTTTACCGTTTTCCATGTTTTTCACCGGCTGATTGATCCCGTGATGGCCGAATTTCAGCTTTGCCGTCTTGCCGCCGACAGCCTGACCGAGTATCTGGTGCCCCAGGCAGATGCCGAAAACAGGAATTTTCCCCAGCAGCGCCCGGACCGTATCCACAATGTAAAACAGGGCCGCCGGATCGCCCGGTCCATTGGAAAGAAGAACACCGTCAGGACCGTAAGCCAGGATCTCATCGGCGCTGGTTCCCGCTGGAACGACCAGGACTTCGCAGCCCCGCGCTTCCAGGCAGCGGAGGATGTTGAATTTGACGCCGCAGTCCAGGACCACCACCCGTTTCCCCGCTGATGCAGGCAGGTCTTTTTCGATCGACTGGGGCAATCCCAGCGTCCACCGGTAGGGATGGGAGCAGGTCACACTTTTGACGAGATCCCGGCCTATCAGGCCCGGATAGGCCCTGGCTTTTTTCACCAGGGCCGCCGGATCGCCGGTCCGGGTCGTCAGGACCCCCCGCATGGCACCCTGCAGGCGGATGCGTCGCGTCAGCGCCCGGGTGTCGATTCCCTCGACGCCGAGTTTGTCATGGGATTCGAGAAAATCCCGCAGACTCTGGCGGCTGCGCCAATTACTGGGGTGAGCCTGATATTCCTTGACGATGAAGCCTTCCAGGTGAATCCCCCCGGATTCCATATCTTCCGGGTTGATCCCGTAATTTCCCACCAGGGGGTACGTCATGGTAACAATCTGCCCTTTGTAGGAGGGGTCCGTGATGACTTCCTGGTAACCCGTCATGCCCGTGTTGAAGACAACTTCCCCCAACACCTCACCGGATCCGGCGAAGGCGTAACCGCGATATATCGTGCCATCTTCCAAGACGAGGAAGGCCTGTCTTTTTCGTCCCAGCAGAGTCATTTTTTCTCCTTGTAAATTTCCTTAACACTTTAAAGAAGATCGCTTATTACAGCATTGAACAGTCACGGTCAATTCAAATTCAGCATTCGGAAATTTCCCCAACGGCAATAAATTCAGCCTGTTTGCCGTCCGATCGTCATTCCAGAGGCACATTTTCCACCAGGCGCCAGATACCACAGGGACACGCCCCGGCACAGAATCCACAGCCGATACAGCGGCTTTCGTCCACCACATACTCATAAGGTTCGCCGACTGCGGGCATCCGGGAAATCGCCTGCTCGGGACAGAGGGTTGCACAGAGTCCACAATCCCGGCAGGCGCCGCAGGAAGCACACCGGGAAGCACAGGCTTCCGGGGAGTCGGCGGGCATGGTCTCCGGAACGTAATATTCAAGCTGGATTTTCCCGGGATCGATGGCAGGTAGCCGATCCCAGTTTTCCCCCCTCCCCCTGAGCAGATCGTCGATCATCCGGGCGGCGGCGCATCCCGCCCCGATTGCTTCCGTGAGGAGTCCCGGCCGGACCACGTCCCCGATGGCGAACACCTTTTGATCGGTGGTCCGGAACCGTTCATCAACGGCAATGAACCCTTTCTCCGTCCGGATTTCCGCAGGGAGAAAATCAAGGTCCGGTTTGTCGCCGATCGCCACGACGACCGTCTCGGCCGGCAGGATTTCCCCATCGGTCAAGGCCACACCCTGATCCGTGATGGCCTGGGTAAACCGGGGCCATACAAACCGGGCGCCCGCCTGTTCCGCTGCCTTTCTTTCCTTGCCGAAAGAGGACGGTTCCTGAATATCGATCAGCGTGACCTCTTTCGCCCCCAGGCGGTACGCTTCGGCGGCGGCGTCACAACCCACATTTCCGGCTCCGATGACAACAACCTGCTGACCCGGAACAACGCCATTTCTCCGCGCCCGCTTCAGAAATTCCAGGGCCGTCATGGCACGCCCGGCGCCGGGTACATTCAACATTCTCGGTTTCTGGGCTCCGGCAGCGATCACAACAAAATCGAAATCGGCGCGAATTCTTCTAAATTCTTCCCTTCCCAGCATGGCCGGCAGATGTACCCACTTGACCCGATCGGCGACCCGTTTCAGTTCGTGGGAAACGACTTCTTCCGGGATGCGGCTTTCCGGAATGGTTTCGGTCATCTTTCCGCCCAAATGTTCCTTGTAATCGAAAACCGCCGGATCGTGCCCTTTGATCCAGAGCTGCCAGGCGACAGACAAACCAGCGGGGCCACCGCCGATAATGGCAATCTTCCTGCCTGTTTCCGGAGCCCGTTCGGGTGGCTTGGCATGAAGACTGTTCCTTCCCAGTTGTGTTATATCAACGGAGGGCCAGTTCATGCTCTGGCGTGTACAATGATCCATGCAGAGATTAGGGCAGAGATACCCGCAGACTGTGGCGGGAAAAGGAGTGTAGTTGAGAGCCAGATCGACCGCTTCCGCCATGGCCCCTTTCCGGATCAGTTCCCATCTCTTCCGGACGGGGATGCCCGTCGGACAGTGGGCCTGACAGGGAGGAAGGTACTTTTCGTTTTCCCACAGGGGGATGTATCGCCTCAACTCACCCCGGGTGATCACCTCGACGGGGCTCATGTCGATCCGGGTGAGATCCCCGATCAAGCCGCCGGGTCCCAGATTCGCGTCCCAGACCTCTCTCCTGAATGACGACATTTTCCGGGCGGGACCGCCGACTTTCTCGTAAGGTTTCCAGGCCACGAGAAGATTCCAGGCACCGCGATCGGCGGTAAGAAGGGGATACAACGCATCTTGCCCTATCCGACCCAGGAAATCCCTGATCCCTCGGATAAGCCACCGCCACTCTTCATCATCCGGAACCGTCAGCCGGGCATCCTGTTCACTGAAACCCTGATGGGGACCCCGGAAAAAGATCTTGCCGCCCACCATACCCACACAGGGACGATAACCCAAAACATTCTGTTTCCGGAGAGAACCGTGTCCGCAGACCACGGCAATGCCGCCAGCCATGAACTCCGCAAAGGAATCGCCGACAGTCCCCAGCACCCACATTTCGGGAGGATCGAACCGGGGATTGTGCTTGGTCATGGTCATGGCGCGGGCACCCGTATCTCCGGCGATAGAAATTCGCCCCTGGGCCATGGCGTTGCCGGCGCCGTTGGTAACGTTGCCACGGACGATAATTTCCGCTCCGGCGTTCAGCCAGCCCACGTCATCGGAGGCGGAACCGTCACAATCGATCGTGGTATTGGGAAACCCCATGGCTCCAAGGCGTTGTCCCGATGTTCCCGAAACACGGATCCGCACGGCCTCCAGGCCGGCTTGCCAGAGGCGGCCGCCGATGCCGTGCTGCCCCTGGGCGATGATTTCGATGGCCCGATGCCCCTCGCTGATGGCTTTATGGACCCGCTCCTCCAGAACCCGCGAATCCAACCGCGACAGATTCTCCATTCCGGGAATAATGATGGACGCTTTATCAGGCATGGGTATCCCCTGTTGTTTCTTTCCCGCAACCAATGCGGCAATACATTTTCATAAACAAGCAAATCATTTTTTCCTGCTCGCTTTTTCCTGTCAGGCGCGTCCCGATCAAATGACGTATTTGATGCCCAACCTCCGGGCGGCGTTGTAATCGTCGATTCCGATGGCGTCCGACATGCCGATGGGCAACGATGTCGACCGGCCCAGGGGCGCAACAATCTTCTTCAACTCCGTATTAAAGAAGAGAAAAACATCGACCAGGCGTTCGGCCACCTTCTCCGGATCGAGACGTCGGTAGAGACGGGCATCCTGGGAGGTGATCCCCTTGGGGCAAAGACCGATGTTACAGATGTTGCAGCGATCCGCTTCCGATCCGACACAACCCGCTGCCGCCTGCATGATGTACTTTGACGAGTGGACGCCGCTGGCACCGAGCATGATCAGCGCCGCCGCGTTGGCCGCCAGGTTTCCGTTCTTGCCGATACCGCCGCCGGCAAACAGGGGGAGTTCATTCTGTTTCCCAATTTTGACGAGGTTCAGGTAGGCATCCCGGAGGCTGCTCGCGATGGGGTGTCCCATGTGATTCATGGATACATTGTAGGCCGCCCCGGTACCGCCGTCCTCTCCGTCCATGACCAGGCCCGCCGCATAGGGGTTTCTTGTCAGATTGTTCAGGACCGCAAGGGACGTGCTCGTGGCGGAAATTTTCGGGTAGACGGGCACCCGGAAACCCCAGGCCATGGCCATGGACTGGATCATTTTCGCCACGGCTTCCTCGATGGAATATTTTGTCTGGTGCGTCGGCGGGCTGGGCAGGTTCACCCCCTGGGGCACCCCCCGGATAGCGGCGATGAGCCGGTTGACTTTGTACCACATGAGAAGCCCGCCGTCCCCCGGCTTGGCGCCCTGTCCGTACTTGATTTCAATGGCACAGGGGTCCTCCACCATCTCCGGCAGGGCGTGAATGATCTCATCCCATCCGAAATAGCCGCTCGCAATCTGGAGAATGACATATTTGAGAAAACGGGACCGCAGCAGACGCGGCGGACAGCCCCCCTCCCCCGTGCAGAAGCGGACGGGCATCCCCAGTTCCTCGTTCAGATAGGCCACTCCCATCTGGAGTCCTTCCCACATGGTCGGCGACAGGGCACCGAAGGACATGCCGCCGATAATCAGGGGGTAGATCTCACGTACCGGTGGAATCCAGCCCTCTTCCCGCGTCACCCGAATGATCTCTTCCGGAGGCAGAATCCGGCCCAGCAGGGTTCGGAGTTCAAACTCGTGGCGACCTGCATCGAGGGCCGGGTCCGTCAGCATGGAAATGCGTACGAACTTGATCCGATCGAGCAGGCTTCCCGGATCGTTGCGGCGGCCTCCCCGGCGGCGGGGCACCCCATCCTGATTGTTATGGAAGCGCAGCTTGTCCTGCTCGTCGTTGTGGATCGGCATGATGGCGTGGTTCGGGCAGACGAGATCGCACATGCCGCAGCCAATGCAGGCGAAAGCGGGTTCGGTCCGCTGCCGGATGCCGTGGTAGACGCTGTAGAGGTTGCCCGGCTTTTCCGTCAGGCCCAGAGGCACCTGGAGGGTGCGCTTCCGGTGCACACCGAGTTCGATCGCCCGTACAGGGCAGACGGCGGTACACCGACCACAGAGAGTGCACTTCTCCTTGCTCCAGAGGATCTGCCAGGGCAGGTCCTTCGTACTTAATGCAGAGGGGGTAATTCTTCCCATTGGCTCCATTTTTTGACCTCCTGGCGGTCCCACGGCACGTACACCGTGTCGTACTTCATGGGCTGAAAATCGAGATTCCGGTTTCGATGCGGAATGGTTGCGTCAAGGCCGCACATTTCCGAGCAGAAGACAAACATGCCCGTATCTCCGCCGACAACGCCCGGCCGAAGTTTTTTGCTGTCCTGAATCATGAACAGGGTCTTGTCGGGAAGGCAGCCCATGACACAGTTCGGCCCGTCAATGATCAGGGGCCGGCAGCTCTGCTTCAAAAGGCGGAGCCACGCGCCATCCGGATGTCGTACCAGTTCCTCGTCCGTAAGCGGGGTAATGATATGCTTGTACAGGTTCAATCCCAACCCCAGCCGGTTTGTCGCGTAATGGAGAATGTGCGTAAAAACCTCCGAATCGGACTGATAGCCCACATAACCGGTCAAGCCCCGGGACATCAGGAATTCCCGGATGGGCAAAAAGGCCGTGTTTTCCCCGTTGGTCATCGTAGCGATACCCTGGATGAAAAAGGGATGGCAGGCGTAGATGTCGATGGCGTAGTTCGTATTCTGCCGGCCCTGGGCCATGATGATCCGGGCGTTGAGCTCGGGACGGTCCAAGCCTAGATATTCCGCGATGGCCATGGGATCGCCGACCTCTTTGATCATGATGACGTCCGGCCAGAAACTGAAAACCAGCATGGACCCGTCCTTTTCGCCGATCTCCCGGAGTCGTAGCCGTATCATCAGCAGACGGTCATGGATCTCGTTTTCATTCAGGGATTCCCACTCGGGGGGATATTCATAGACCCGGATCAGATAATTGTCTCGCTTCGGCGTTCCGGCCGGGGGATTTTTGACCGGTTTGATGGACAGCTTGTACTTGACCATGAAATCGAGGTCCATCATGATCCGGTCCAGGGCGTTGACCCCTTCATTGGAGAAGATGCCCGAAAGGATCGGGTTTCTGCGGAACAACTGAAATTCCCCACCCAGATCGGACAGGAAAAGCCCCACGCCGGAGCCGTCGTGGCCCTCCTTCATGACATCGAGGGCACGAATCGCCATCATCGGTGAAACCCGTTCATGACTGGTTATGGCAAACAATCGACACATAAAATCGATCCTTTCTTGCTGACGCATGCAATCCCGGAGTCCTTGTTTCAAGAACTCTCCTTTATGCTTTGTGCTTTTATTGCCAAAGACATGCCATTTCACCGGTAAGGAGCAAAAGCGGGGGGCGCGGAGCGGCCTTTCTTATCGATTCACCGGACAGGAAAAGGACGGCGGAAGCAGCCACCCTTGCGAAAGAAATCAGGGTGACGGAGGCAATCGTTGAACTTGATCAAGAACAAAAAAACCTCTTCAAAATCCTTCTCACGACTTGCCGCCTCTTCTCGGTAAAGAATCGGCAAACATAATTAGAACATTTTTGTACTATCATCACGGGAAACAACTCAAATATGTGACTCGGGGATGAACAATCATGTCATAAACGACCACAGGGAAAGTGGAAGACCCGCCTCATAAGGCATCCGCGCCATCCTCCAATGCAAAGCAAAAGAAATGCAAGCATCGGATAACGTGTTTGTATTGATAAAATAGGCGGATCGGCGCAGGTTCACATTGCCCAGTCCAGGCAGTTCATCGGAGAAGAATCTCCCTCGGAAAGGCAATCCATCCAACCTGGAACGATAATTGCTAAAGCAAAGGCGCTTCCGGTCCTGACGTTGGAATGCATTTATATCAGAGGCAATCGCCAAGAAAATGTGCTAAAAGGCAGCAATGAATCGATTTATTCCGTTCATTGCCTCATCAGGCGCGTTATAAGAAAATCTTTTCCCGCTATCGTGATCTGTCCGTTCCTGAAGGGCACAAATCGCATAGCATTTATTAGAATATTTGAGGGGATTTCACCATGAATAAGAACAGTGCCACAGAGAATACCTTACACGAGCTTTTCGGTTCCAATGTCTTCAGCGACGCCATCATGAAAGAACGTTTACCGAAACCCACCTATAAGGCCCTGAGAAAAACGATCGATGAAGGTCTTGATCTTGATCCGTCCGTAGCGGATGTCGTGGCCATTGCCATGATGGACTGGGCCCTCGAAAAGGGAGCAACCCACTTCACCCACTGGTTCCAGCCCATGACCGGCATCACGGCGGAAAAGCATGACGCTTTCATCTCTCCCACCGCGGAAGGAAAGGCCCTGATGGAATTTTCGGGCAAAGAGCTGATCAAAGGCGAACCCGATGCCTCCTCCTTTCCCTCGGGAGGACTGAGGGCAACCTTTGAAGCCCGCGGGTACACGGCTTGGGACTGTACCTCTCCCGCTTTCGTCAAGGACGGCACCCTTTGCATTCCGACGGCGTTCTGCTCCTATACGGG
>Ga0302246_1000858_pt1 | contig 24029 bp, 22 predicted proteins | sample AAG_UR_Trp_MG_FD_193533 | JGI IMG/M metagenome (GOLD analysis project Ga0302246, IMG submission 193533) | Enriched activated sludge microbial communities from anaerobic digester in WTTP, New Holstein, Wisconsin, United States - AAG_UR_Trp | ecosystem: Engineered > Bioreactor > Anaerobic >... | reverse complement strand
GCCCTCTGCCATCAATCCATTCGCTCCCAGTTTTTCAGCATCTGTATCAACAAACGGACACCGACGCCTGAGGCGCCTTTCGGGATGCAGGGCTGATCCTTTTTAACCCAGGCGGGACCGGCGATATCGAGATGAACCCAGGGATAATCTCCGGCAAATTTACGGAGAAAGGCTCCTGCCGTAATGGTTCCCGCCGGTCTTCCCCCGACGTTTTTCAAGTCCGCTATATCGCTCTTGATGGATTCGAAATACTCCGGCCACAACGGCAGCTCCCAGAGTTTTTCCCCGGTGGTTTCGGATGCATACTTCAACTTTTGCTTTAGCTTTTCATCTGTACCCATCATACCGATTACGGATTCTCCCAAGGCGACAATGCATGCCCCGGTCAGTGTGGCCACATCGACCATCGCCGCCGGTTTATAACTTTGCGCGTAATAGAGCGCGTCGGCCAGAATCAAGCGCCCCTCGGCATCCGTCGAGATTACTTCCACCGTCAAACCGGAAAGGGTTTTCAGGATATCTCCGGGTTTGTAAGCGAGACCTCCGGGCATGTTTTCCGTCGCCGGGATCAGTCCGATAATCCGCAGAGGCAATTTGAGGTCCGCCGCGGCCATGACGGTTCCCATGACGGCCGCGCCCCCGGCCATATCCGTCTTCATTTCTTCCATGTTTTCCGCAGGCTTGAGGGAAATACCACCGCTGTCGAAAGTCAAGCCCTTGCCGATCAAAACGATGGGACGCTCTTTTCCTTTAGTCCCATGGTAGTCCATGATAATGAATCGGGCCTCCTCACGGCTTCCCCGTGTCACCCCCAAAAGAGCGTTCATTCCCAGCTCTTTCATCTTATTTTCATCGAGGATGTTGACGTGGATGCTTTTCCTTTTTTTAGCGATATCGAGGGCTTCGTTGGCCATATCACGCGGGGTCATTTCATTTGACGGCATGGAAACAAGATTCCGGGCAAACAAAACAGCCTCGGCGACAATCTCCGCCTCCTTCACCGCTTTCTTTACTTCTTCAATCGATTTCCCGTTTTCAGAACATATGACCAACTCCGCCAGTTCATGGAGGTTTTCTCTTTCCTCCGTTTTGAACGGCGTAAACTGGTAAAGTCCCAGTTTCATCCCTTCCACGGCCGCCGCGGCAATGCTTGCCGCTTCCACATCCAGACCGCACAATTCCGGTGAAACGGAAATGCTCCGCAACTTCAACGATCTTGCCTTGCCGGCGGCCAGGGCGAATGCCCCTCGGATTTTCTCCAAATCTGCTTCTTTTTTCTTTCCCAGTCCGACGAGAATGATCCGAGGTATGGCGGGAGAATCCGACAGGTAAATCACATGTATTTCCCTGTCCTTCCCTTTTACGTCTCCCCCTTCGATCATCTTCCGTATCAGCACCCCGGAAGGTCCATCGAGTGCTTCCTTTGTCACATCAGTCAGTAAATCGTCTTCATAACAGAAAAAGACCGCCGCGTCGGTGCGGCTTTTCATGATTTTTCCTTGCTCGATCGATATTTTCATATGAATTCTCACTTATCTGGATATGTTAATCAGTATAAACCGTCGAATTGGCTATATCCATACCACAAGACAGAATGATTTGAAAATCCGATATTTTGAAGCCAATTTTATAGTGCATATACGAAGTCTTTCTGATATAAATATGCTTAATATTAACGTACACATATTGAAATTGAAAAGTTTGATCAAAGTTTCCTCATAAGATCAGGGAACATAAAATTCCATAAGTAAGAGGTTTTTTTACATGAGCGAACCGCATGTTACAGTATCAAATGAAAATTTGGCCCCCATCATGCCCAAAACTCTGGAAGAAACTCAGCTGGACTTTGGCTTCCTGGCTGATTTGGCATTGAAAACCGTGTACGCTGATGCCAACTGCACCACGGCCCGGGCGGCTGAGAAATTGTGCCTTTCGGAAACGATAACGGAATTGTTGCTCCAGCATCTTTACCATGAAAAGCTGATCGAAATTCGCGGCCAAATCAGCTACCAGAACCACCGCTATGCCATGCTCGACCGCGGATGGGAGCGAGCCAGCCGATTGCTGGAAATCAACGGCTATATCGGACCTGCTCCGGTTTCTCTTAAATCCTATAGTGAAATGGTTTCACAGCAGAGTTCGGTCCGCGAACCGGTATCGCCTGAATTTATCGATAATGCTTTGTCTGGACTTGTCTTACCGGAAATTACCAAGCAAACCGCTGGCTTGGCCGTCAATTCCCGGCGCAGCCTTTTCATGTTTGGCGAGTCCGGGAACGGAAAAACCTCTATCGCCGTTGCCCTCCACTCCGCACAATCCGGAGAGATATGGATCCCTTACGCCATTGAAATAGATAATCAGATTATCAAAGTTTACGACCAGCATAACCATTTTCAAATCGAAACCGGCAACAATGGATACGACAGGCGCTGGATAAGGATCAAGCGCCCGCTGGTAATCGTCGGCGGGGAGATGACGATCGAAACCATGGACCTTGTCTACAGTCGAACGGTCGGATATTACGAGGCGCCCTTTCAGATAAAGGCCAATGGGGGAACCCTGGTTATTGACGACTTCGGCCGACAGCGGGTGGACCCTTCCGATCTGTTGAACCGCTGGATTATTCCGCTGGAGCAGGGCAGGGATTACCTGACCCTTCATACCGGGAAAAAAATCGAGGTCCCTTTCGAGCCGCTTCTCATCTTCGCTACTAATCTCAACCTCAATGGTCTGGTCGATGAGGCTTTTTTACGCCGTATGGGTTACCGGCTCTACATCGCACCACCGACTCCTGAACAATACGAAGCCATTTTTAAGATGAATGTTGCGGCACTGGGCCTTGAATATGACCCGAAACTGCTTGAATTTATTTTTCACCGATATGAAAAAGAAAAGCGTCCTTTGAGATGCTCGGAACCCCGTGATCTCATTAACCGTTTCCTGGACAGGTGCCGTTACCTCAATCAGTGCCGTGTGCTGACCAGGGAGATGCTTGAACTGGCATGGATGGATTACTTCGGAAACAATGGGCGACAATAAAAAATCTGCTTTAGATATCTGATTTTAGGCCATTCATACGATTGACAAGAATCATAATACGTGTTTTTATTATCTTAATTTAAAGTTTGCTTGACTGCTCATCAATTTGAATCAGAAAAGTGTTTGTGTCTTAAAAATTTGATGATGCTGAATCGGACAGCAACTTTTTTTATTGATCAGATCATGACAAGGATCGATTTCCCCTCTCAATTAAATTAACAGGCTTCTTTTTCACTAGAACGCATGCAAAAAGGATCCAGTAAAATGTTTTAACGCGTGGTCAAAATCATAGACACCATCATGAGATGGAGTGTGCTTTATGATGAACGCCTTGCATCTTTTAAGAAAACTGTTCATACGCAGAAAACATCAGCGTTTTTTTGTGAGGCGCGGCACGGTGGTCGTTGTTGTGACTCCTGGAAAGCTGGGCCAAGAGGAGCAACGCAGAGTTCATGTCATTGATATCAGTATGGGCGGTGCGGCTTTTATCTACGCAGGGTCACCCAACGATATTGATGATACCGGCTTCATCAAATTAAGATCTGCCGAATCTCTTATCGATGAAAAAGTACATTTTGAAACAATTTCTGACATCTTGATACCAGACTGCATGGACTCTGTAGTAACCTTACGTCGCCGGGGAATTCGCTTTACATGGATGGGTGTTCCTGGCGAAAATCTCTTGAAAGACTTTATTAAGGACAATGGCCTTTTCCCCAAACCAAGGGAATAAATTTAATAGTTATAAAAAGCTGATCAAAATTGAAAGGATGACAATCTTCCCTAAAGCAGCACGAATCGCATTAAATATAAATGATTTTAGTGTTCTTTTTTACACGATCCTACTTACAGTTCGAAATTTCTACGAAGAGCACTCAAACACGGAGGATTTATGGTCGAATATGGGTTGCTTGTATCCGCAACAATATCCGAAATGTTTTCAAATTTTATCTGGCAGTTAGAAAGCCTTTGGAATTCGCTGGATTGGAGAGCCATACTTACAATCTGCCTGGGTATTTTTATTTTTTTCTATTTTCTGCTCAGAAAGCGATAACATTGTCATTTTCTCGCTGTCGCAAATAAAGGCATCGTTTTAAGTTTCATCCAGTAAAGGAAGACAAACGGCATAATGCCAAATAAATTAAGATATCTTATTCCTTCCATAGCGGACGTTTTCTTTTTCCTTTCATTTATTACGCTGTCATTGCTTGCGCCGTCAAAATTGCTGCTCGATTGTGATACCGGCTATCATATTAAAATCGGTGAGTTTATTCTGAATACGTTTTCAATTCCTAGGTACGATATTTTCTCTTTTATAACCCCTCCCCCCCGTTGGATCGCTTTTGAATGGCTTTCCGAGGTCATCATGGCTTTGGCGCATAAATGGGGTGAATTAACCGCTGTTGTCGTTTTCTTCGCTTTCTGTATCTCCCTCACCAATTATTTCTTATTCAGGATTCTTCAAAAAGACAAAATTAACATTGTCGTTGTTGCTTTTATCACGCTGCTTGTCATTGCCGCTTCTTCCATTCACTGGCTCGCGAGACCCCATATCCTCTCATTGTTTCTGATGCTCCTCTGGTACCGCATCCTGGATCTCTACCAGTATAAGGACAAAAATTATCTTTATGCCTTACCTCTCCTGATGCTCCTGTGGGTTAATCTTCACGGCGCTTTTACAATCGGTCTTGTCCTGCTGTGTATTTACATTACGGGTAATCTCGCAAAGCTGTTTTTCTCGACATCGCTGGAGCGTGACATTCATAAAACGAAAATCAAGGGGTTGTTGCTCATCCTAGCGCTTTCACTGATCGTTTCTTTTGCTAATCCAAATGGTTATCGCACCATTCTGCTCCCCTATGAATTACTTTCCAGTAAATTCATCATCAATCATATTGGAGAATTTCAGTCCCCTAATTTTCATGAACTTTCTCTACTTCCTTTTGAATTTCTCGTTTTATTCACAATTTTAATTTTAGGCGTCTCAAGGAATAAGATAAATATTATTGAGATCTTACTGACGTTATTTTTTATGAACATCGCTTTTTACTCGGCCAGAAATATCCCGCTTTGTGCCATCATCATGGCCCCCATACTTGCGAGAAAGAGCCAACAGCTATTAGATGAACATCACAATAAATTTACCAAATTTCTGACAATCAGGGATGTGAATATATCCGGGATTGACAGTTCTGCCAAAGGATGCCTGTGGATAATCCTTCCCGTCATCGCGGTTTGGGCTTTTTCATCGATCGGTTTCGTCGAGTATCGTTTTGATGAAAAAATAAAGCCTGTCGCCGCAGTAGAATTTTTAAAGAAGGAACAGATACACGGAAATATGTACAATGAATATGAATTCGGGGACTATGTCATTTACAGTGCCTCTCCGCAATACAGAGTTTTTATTGACGGCAGAGCGGATATGTACGGAATCGAACGATTGAAAGAATATTACCGGATAAACAAACTCAATCCGGATTGGGAAGAAATATTGAATAAATACCGCATTAATTTTATTTTCTTTAATACGGACACATTGTTTTCGAAATATCTTGCGGAGCGGAAAGACTGGAGCCTGATCTATTCCGATAAAGTCGCCAGTATCTTCATCAGGAATGACGCGGGAAATGCTCACATTATTCGGAAATACAAACATACAAAGCTTTTCGTTCCGCCAAATGACGAAGACAAGGAAATGTAAATTTCTAATTGAAGATATGTGGCTGAAAGATCACGATAAAAATCTTTTGAAATCAGGATAATTGCCTTGGATTTGAAAGAACTTGAGCAGATTGATTCCGGTGGATTACAACACTGGTATTACCGGTCGAAATTCCTCGCCGTGAAGCATCTGATTAGAAATATTCGGGCTGAGGAAATTCTCGATGTCGGGGCCGGCTCCGGTATTTTCAGTAAAATGCTGTTGACGGACAATTTTTCCCGATCCGCGTGTTGCCTGGATACCGGTTACAAGTGCGATAGAACAGAATTTATAAACGGAAAGGAAATCAGATATATAAATAATATTGATTTGATAACGCAGAACCTGGTCTTATTCATGGACGTGATGGAACACGTTCATGATGACACCGCTTTCTTACGGGAATACGTGGGGAAAATGCCTGATGGTTGTTACGTTTTAATATCGGTTCCGGCTTTCATGTTTATCTGGTCCCAACACGATACGTTTTTAAACCATCAACGTCGTTATTCACGCGTACAGCTGGAAAAAGTCGTTTGTGAATCCGGTCTTGATCTGATTGACACCCGATTTTTTTTCGGACTGATCTTTCCTCTTGCCGCATGCCTGCGAATCCTTTCCAGATTCAGAAAAAAAGAAGAGACAAAAAGTGACCTTGCCCCCTGTCCCCCTTGGCTTAACCGTTCCCTGATTCACATTCACAATCTGGAGAGTAATACCCTGTTTCGAATCAACAAATGGTTCGGCCTGACCCTATTCTGTCTCGCCAGAAAGCCGAAACCAAAACTCCATTTGTCTGATCAAGTCATATAAACGGTTAAAGGATGAAAGAGCATACCCTATGAAAAACGACATCCCCGAAATCAGCCTGGTTGTTCCCATGTATAACGAAGCCGAGGTGATTGACCATTTCTTTGATCGAGTCGTGCCGCTGATGGAATCCTTGCAGTTGAGCTATGAAATGATCTGTGTCAACGATGGCAGCACCGATGATACCTTCCCGAAGCTTCTTTTGCACAATCACGTCAACCCTCGCATCAAAATTCTCGATCTCTCTCGCAATTTCGGGAAAGAATCCGCGCTGACGGCAGGAATTGAAAATGCGTCGGGTAATGCCGTGATCCCCTTGGACGCCGATCTGCAAGACCCGCCGGAATTGATTCAACAGATGATCAAAAAGTGGCGTGAAGGAAACGAAGTCGTCATCGGTGTTAGAACGGACAGGGGGGCGGATTCTTTTTTCAAAAAGACGACAGCGGAGCTTTTCTATAAATTAATCGGTAAAATGGGCGAAATCCCAATTCCCATGAATGCGGGTGATTTTCGGCTTCTGGATCGAAAAGTTGTCAACGCATTGATGAACATACCTGAGAGATCACGTTTCATGAAAGGCATCTTCGCCTGGCTGGGTTTTCGACAGTCATTCGTATATTACTCAAGGCCTCCCCGCCAAGCCGGAAAAACGAAATTCAAACCGTGGAAACTGTGGAACTTTGCCCTGGACGGTCTCATATCTTTTTCCAGCATTCCCCTTAAGGTATGGACTTATTTAGGGCTATTGGTTTCCCTGTCATCTCTGCTTTACATGTCATTTATCATTCTCAAAACCTTGATCTATGGCATCGATGTGCCGGGCTATGCTTCACTCATGGTCGCCATTCTTTTTTTCAGCGGGCTGAATATGATGGGCCTGGGAATTCTAGGCGAATACATCAGCCGGGTGTTTATTGAGGTAAAACAGCGCCCCTTATATTTAGTACGCGAAAAGATTGGCTTTGAAGAGGATTTTTCTTAGCTTTCTCTCTCACATCCCCCGCCTATCAAACTCATGATAAACCTCAGATTAACAGACAACAAATTCTTTATCCTTTCCGTTCTCATATTCACCGGTCTCGGCCTGGCTGTTATATGGATTCCCCGCTTTCCTGCCATGCAGGATTATCCCCAGCACCTTTTTATGGCCTATGTGCTTTCCGAATATAATAATCCGGCTTTCAATTGGAACCAACTGTATGATGTGAATGGACTTTGGGGACCCAATAATCTTTTCTATCTCATTGTAAGTGCTCTCGCTGTCCTGATTCCCATCGAAATAGCCGGTAAAATATTTATTTCTTTATCTTTAATTCTAACGACCGTCTTTGTTCTTGGCTGGAACCATTTTCGTTCAACAGATTATCCTCCATGGTCTCTTCTACTGCTGTTTCCTTTTTTCTTTTCTCAAATATACTACCTGGGATTCACGAATTATTTAATTTCAATCCCGCTTCTCTTTCTTCTTCTTTTAAATCACCTTATTCTTGTGGAAGAAAAACCCAATTTTATTACGGGTACAACCTATTTCTTTCTGGCTGCCTTCCTTTTTCTTTCTCATCCCTACACGATTTTGGTTTACATCGTCCTGTCTTTGACGATCAGCCTGTCTTGCCGGCAAACACGTCATAAATTGATCATATCGATCATCCCCCCTGTGATCACGATTGCTCTCTTCATTGCCTGGTTTATTTTTACTTTCGACAACTCAGCCCTATTAACTGCTGATGGCCTGAGAATCGGATGGTGGCCTGGTATTGGAACGGTTGGATACTTTATTCTTCCTTTCGTTGGCATGAACGTCACCGGCCATATTGATTATTTAACCCTGGTTCTCTGGATTGTCTGCGTCAGCCTCTTTACATTGGCCATTCTTAGAAGAAATCGTCGTGAGGAATTCAATTTACTTTACCTGCGTCTATTCTTGTTGACTTTTCTCGGTTATGTTTCGCTTCCTTTCTGGCTAGGAGATTTTTCGTACTTCAACGTAAGAATGTCGATCCTTTGCTATTTCTTCCTGGCCATTGTACTCAGTGGAATAAAATTGCCTCGATTTTCCATTTTTGTTCTGTTTTTTGTTTTGTGCTGCTTGATGCTGATCACTTTCAAGAATCACCAATCGCTTTCATGCGAAACAGAAGAACTTTTACCACTTTTAAGTCATATGCAAAAAAATTCTTCCGTTTGCCCCATTTATTTGGACGCCACTCCCGGCAGTATGGATAAGGTTTACTTCTATCAATTTCATGAACATGATCATGTTTATTACAATATTATTGTCGGTGGTGGTGCACCGAAACTGTACGTTGACCAAATTAAACCCATTGTCTTGAAACATAATTCCGAACTTCCTAGACTTTCACTCAAGCCGGAATTTTATCAATATGTGCTGTTACGTACAAACGATCCCCGGGCAAAATTCCATTTCAAGAAACATCATTTTAAGATGGAATCCAAATCCTGGAGGCTGTATGAGAACGATAATGTTCGAAAGGAATGATGATCAAGGACGGCCTTTCACATGGAAAGACAATCCCTTTTCTTTTACTGTTAAATGCACTTTTTTATTTCATTCATTACGCAATCAACAGTAATGCCACCCATACATCTGTTATTTTTACAGGGAGAAAAGCGATGGTTGTAAACAGTCACACATGGACTGCAGGACAGACGGGCTGATAAAAAGTGATGGTTTCCACCGATTGCACCAAATAATTGAGGCGTTTCCGGTCCAAAAAGAACAATGCTGTGGATGTCGGTCAGGGAGGCAAAATGTCCGGGACCACTGTCATTTGTCACTAATATGTCTGCCATCGTATACAGCGTCAGCAATTCCCTCATTGTGGTTCCGCCAGCAAGATTAAAAACCCTGGAAGAAGCAATTTCGTGGCAAATCAAACGGCCGCTTTCTTTTTCTGATACCGTACCTGTAATGATCAATTTGGACGCCGGATATGCGTCAAGGATCATTTTAGCTAATTTTATGAAGCTGTCTGCCGGCCATTTGCGTAGTGGAAGCATATCACTGGCATTGGGATTTAACAGGATTACGGGACCTTGAAACGGCATGACGCCCTCGTTTTGCAGACGTGAAACCAATCTGATTTTCTCATCTTCCTGGGGAATAAATGACGGGGCAGATACATCAAGATCACAGGACGGATACTTGGGGAGAGGTAAATCCTGCGGATCCAGCTCAAGGGCCTTAACCAGCAAGAGATAAGTCTTTGCCGTATGAAGATACGGATTGTATTGCACGCGATGTGTCATGAGATCTCCCCTGTAAGGGCCTTCGCTTTTGAAACGATGAAGTCCGACTCTGCATGAAGCACCGACGAGGTATGCTATGATAGCGGAGGCCCTTGAAAAAAATTCCATATCGATCGTGGCATCAATTCCAATTTTTCGCGTGTGCCAAATCAATTTCAATATGTCTATTGAAAAAATAAAAAAATTGGCATGGCGAACAGCCAAAATATTTTTATTTGAAATAATATCCATGACATCAAGGATGGGTTTGTTTTCTACAAAGACACAAAAAAAGACATTTTCTCTGCCATAGCGCTTTATGGCTTCCTGCATCGCTGTGTATGCCAGTACCGTAGCACCTTGTTCAACCAGTTTGAGGAAAAGGACTTTTTTAATATTTGAAATGTTATGCTTACGCAGGGAAAACAGTTCGAAGAAATAACGATGAATGGTTAGGATAAAACAAAGGAACTGTCCGATATACTTGTCAATAATTCGAACGGTATCGGGATTCATGAATTGGATTCACTTATGTCTCTTACAAAGATGAGCACTTCGCTCCCGGATTGATCCATGAACGAATACGTATCTAATTGACCGAGTTATTATTATCGGCATCCTTCATTAAGGCTTCGGCCTTCGATAGATTCTCTTTTGCTCTGATGTAGTATTTTGGATTTATTTCAATCGCTTTCTGAAAGGCTGCAACCGCTTCGGCATACTTCTCCTCGGCCAGATAAACACAGCCCAGATTATTGTATGCAGAGGCTTCATCACCGGCCTTTTTGAAAGCCTCCAGAGCTTCATCATAACGGCCGAGCTTTCCCAGAACGAGCCCCATATTGTTATAAATTTTATCTTTTTCCGGATTCAGTTCAGCGGCAGTGATAAATGCCTGAAGGGATTTCTCATATTCGCCCATCAGGGCATAGGACATGGCCAAGTTGTTAAAAAGCTCTGCGGATTTCGGATTGATCGCGATAGCCTGATGATAATACCCTATCGCCTCGTCGAAGTGTTGAAGGCGATCGGAGATGATCCCCATAAAACAATAAGCCGACCAAAGTTCCGGATTGATTTTTGTGGCTTTCTTGAATTCATGCATGGATTCATCCAGGTTGCCTCTCATCAGGGCGACTCTCCCCTTGCCCTCGTAAGCTAAAGCAAATTTTTCATCCATTTTAAGAATTTCATTGAATTTACCTTCCGCTTCGTCAAGCATGCCCTTGGAAAGGAAAAGCATACCCATTTTATAGTGAGCGTTAATTTTCTTTGAATTCATTCGGAGGGCTTTGTCGTAATAGACAATCGCCATGTTCACATTCCCCTGACGGACATATTGATCTCCGAGGCGTTCCAAGTCATCGGCACCGGGTTCCGGCATTGTCTGCGCGGCATCGATCTCCTGGTTCATGGCCGCATTTTTGGCTTTCTGCAGTTCCAGTATTTTTCTATAGCCATCGCTCCGCATGGGACTTTCATCCTTGCTCCACCAGGAACAGCCTGATAGACATATAAACGACAGAACTGTCACCGCTATGATCACACGGCCATATTTAATCTTCATTATGATCCTTTTTACCTATTGATTATGCTGAATAATTTAAAAGATTTATGTGGATGCCTGATCGAAAGTCTGTGTCGTAATTACAAAAATGGTCATTTCGAGCGAATGCGAGAAATCTTAATATCTTGAAATAACTTAATTTAACGATTTCTCCCTGCGGTCGAAATGACAAAAATACCAATTGCGACACAGCAGCCAAGTCCGGCATGACACAGATATTTTTAATATTCTTTCGTCAGTTGCGGTAAGTCTGACGGCCGGCAACCAAGTCTTTCCCGAGGACAACCTTTACTTTGACATTTGGCCTCACCGAGCGTTTCATTTCTTGCAGGATAGAAAGTTCAGGAATTTTTGTCGCGATTTCTTCGGCCAGTGCACGGAATTCCTTTTGATAATAGATGCTACCCCTGGAATGATTAAAATTATTTGCATTGGTGATACGGACAATCTTGAAACCATTTGCTCGAAGATATTTTCCGATGTCCCGGGCCATGTGGCGTTTCCCATTGCCATTCGAGATTTCGATTCCTACCTGGCCGATTAAACCATCCTTGACTTTCTTTTCTTTCAAGTCTGCAACGAAATACTCTCTTGATGGTATGTTGGCAATCTTTGTGAGAGCCTTTGCGGCAGCAAGTCCCTTGTGGGCGGGAAAAAGTGTCGGATCATAAACGATCGCCTGTTCGTAATGTTTTTGTGCTTTTTCAAAGGATCCTTTTTCATAGAGCTTTCTTGCAATCTCTGTCTGTTCCCTGGCCTTGTAGTCATCAACAACGGCCAATACCTTTTCATCAGAAACGGCCGCATTATTGATTTTATTGTCCTGAACGGCCTTAGCCTCTTCGATATTTTTTTGCAATGTGGCGGCTTCGGCGACCTTGAGCAGTTGCTGTGAAGAATCAAGACCCTTCTTCGCCTTCGCCGAGGCTGGATCGAGTATCAGGGCGTATTGATATTGCTCGATCGCCTGCTGAAACATGGCTTTATCGTAATAGATGACCGCCATTTTCAGATGTGCGTAGAGTTTATCGCCGTTTCCCGCCGTTTCAAATTCCTGGAACGCCCGGTTGTACTGGCCGGCCATCGCATAGGCCAAAGCCAGATTGTTTCTGATCCGTTTGCTTTCCTGATTCAAAGTAAGCGCCTTTTGGCAGGATTCAATGGCTGCCTGATATTCACCCTGCATGAGCAGGGAATAGCACAGATTATTCCAGACATAGTCGAGCTTTGCATTGAGGACAATTGCCTGCTCAAAACTCTTCGTGGCCTGAGAATGTTCCCCCAGTTGATCAAGGGAAATCCCCCTGCCGTTGTAGGCCTTGATGTAAGTTGGATCGATGAATAGAACCTTGTCGTATTCTATAATGGCTTCGCGGTATCGTCCCCTCTCCTGGTAATATACGGCAAGCAGATAATGGGATTCGGGATTACCTGGCCTGGTGCGGATCTTTTCGACAAACTTGTGAACTGCTTTTTCATCCAGAATGCCGGAGGGCCTATCTGACTGCCAGAATTTCAGATCGCTCCACCTCGTATTGGTTATCGAACAACCTGAAATGAAAAAGAGAATCAAGACCGGTACGGCAATCTTGAAACAATTTTTCCATGAGCTTGATTTCCGTTTCATATGTTTGCCTCTTTTCTAAAAAGTAGACATATTGAAAAAACAGCCCCGACTCCGATCAGAAATGCGTGATAATCGACCTGTAAATTCTTATGATTGCAGGACCAACAATTACAATAAAAATGCATGGAAGTATGAAACAGATAAGCGGGAAAAGCATTTTAACCGGAAGTTTGGCCGCCCTTTCCTCTGCCCTTTCACGACGTTTCGTTCTCATGGTTGCGGCGTGAACACGAAGCGCCTGCGCAACGCTCGTGCCGAACCGATCGGTTTGCAGAAGGAGTGTGACAAGACTCTTGACATCATCAACCCCTGTCCGCGCGGCAAGATTTCGCATGGCATCCTGCCTTGAACGTCCAGCGCGCATTTCCAGGTTCATCAGACCAAACTCATCACTGATGACGCGGTGACTCAGCTTCATTTCATCTGATATTTTCTTAATTGCCTGGTCAAGGCCCATCCCCGCTTCAACACACACAACCATCAGGTCCAGGGCATCCGGGAAGCCTTCACGAATCTTTTCCTGGCGACCGGCAATCATCAGGTGAATCCATAAGTTCGGTCCGAAGTAACCCAGCAGAGCAAACAGAACGAGAAGAATGATCAAAATGTTACGGTCAAAATGCATGCCGAACAGAAATTTGATAACGAGTATACTTGCGGGAAGAACCATTGCCATGAATACTTTTGCGCCATAAAAGATGACCAGGTTGATCGGTCGGCGATAGCCCGCCATCGCCATAAGCTTTCTTCTCCGGCTCAGTTCTTCTTCATTTTTGGGTTTTGTATACCGGGATAACCATGTCATGATTCCTGCAAAGAATTGCTGCAAGGAAGATTCCGCTGCATGAAAATTCGGATTGGATGACCGTTCCGGCGTCACATATTTATCAATTTTAGAGATAATTTCTTCTGTCTTTTGTTTCTTTCTGAAGAACAAATAAACAGACAAGAAAGCAAATAATAAAGCGAAGAAAACAAGTATGGGAATCAGGGTTACTTCATTCATGGCACCTTTCCTCACACCTTAAGGATGGTCATCCTTTTCAGGATGATAATGCCCAATATCAGCATGATTCCCCCCGTAATCAGCATGACATGCCCAATAGGATCTGAAAACAGCAAGCCAAGGTATTCCCGATTGACAAAGTAAATATACAACGCCATGAGAAAAGGCAGGCTGGCCAGTATCACCGCCGACAGTCGCGACTCGGCGCTCAAGATTTTAATTTGGCCCTTGAGGACGAATCGCTCCCGGATTAATCGTCCGATGTTCTCGAGTATTTCGGCCAGATTGCCGCCGCTTTCTCGCTGAATGATCACCGAAATGACAAAAAGTTTCAGATCCTCGCTCTCTATTCGAGTGAGCATATTTTTTAATGCGTCCTCATAAGGTACGCCAAAGTTGATTTCATCGAGTGTTTTACGAAATTCCGTCCCAGCCGGGTCTTCGAATTCCTGGCCGATCATTTGAAGCCCGCCGGTAAAGGCATGGCCAGCCTTAAGAGACCTGGCCAGCATGTCCATAACCTCGGGAAACTGTTGTTCGAATCGGTCTATTCTTCCTTTTTTCTTTAGAGAAATATAAAGAATGGGAAGTAACGCAACTAAAAAAGAGATGGCCATCCTGACGAAAAACCACGGTAGAACAAAGGATAAGACTAGTAACGTAGCGAAAAAAAGCAACACAGACACCAGCATGTAGAACCCCAGTGGGCGGGGCAAATCGGCCTGCATCACCATACGTTCCAGATGCGAGATGATGGGAAGCCCGGCGCCCGACAGGAGACGGTTGAACCACGGGATATCACTCATTACGCGGTGCCGGGTCAAGTCAAGCTTCTGCCTTCCATACTGCTCTATCTCGATCTGGCGTAACTGCCTCTTGATCCTTTTTTTCTCGGGATTCCACAACCACCTGCGGCCCAGGAGAAATAAAGCCTCTAAAAGAAGCACAATGGCGATAAAAATGAGAACGGCTTGCAGGATTTCCATAATGGCTCCATCAGGATTTCATATTTCCATGACGTTACGCGGGTCCAATGTATTGTAAGGAACAAGGATGCCACAGGCTTTGAATCTTTCGATAAAGCGTGGCATGACTCCGGTCATCCGGAAACGTCCCACGACATGGCCATCTTGATTGACACCGGTCTGCTCAAATGAAAATATTTCCTGCATGGTGATAATATTCCCTTCCATGCCTGTGATTTCGGACAGGCTGACCACTTTTCGGCTTCCATCAATCAACCGGGCAATTTGGATAACCACATCCAGGGCGGAACTGATGTAGCGCCGAATCGCTTCCGTTGGAATGCTCATGCCAGCCATCGATACCAGGGTTTCCAGTCTCAGCAGGGCATCCCGGGGCGAATTGGCATGAATCGTTGTCAGGGAGCCGTCATGTCCCGTATTCATGGCCTGAAGCATGTCCACCACTTCGGCTGCCCGCACCTCGCCCACGATAATCCGGTCCGGCCTCATACGCAGGCTGTTCCTCACCAGGTCACGCTGGGTGATTTCACCCTTCCCTTCAATGTTTGGCGGCCGGGTTTCCAGCCTCACCACGTGTTCCTGTTTGAGCTGGAGTTCCGCCGAGTCCTCAATGGTCACGATGCGCTCATCATGGGGAATAAACCTCGACAAAACATTCAGCAGGGTGGTTTTGCCGGTACCGGTACCACCCGAAATCAGCACATTGAGACGGCACTGGACAATCCCTTTCAGGATTTCACCGATTTCCGGCGTCAGACTCTTCAGGGTGACGAGATCTTCCATTTCCAGGGGATCAACGGCAAACCGGCGGATGGACAGGGCCGGGCCGTCGATGGCGGCCGGGGGGATAATGGCGTTGACACGGGAGCCGTCGTGCAGCCTCGCGTCCACCATCGGCGTTGATTCGTCTATACGTCGTCCCACGGCCGAAACAATCCGGTCGATAATCTTTCTCAGGTGTGCATCGTCCTTGAACCGGCCGTCCGTCGGCTCAAGCTTGCCGAAACGTTCCACGTATATTTGTCGATAGGTGTTGACTAAAATATCCGATACGGTGGGGTCTTTCATGAAAGGCTCAATGGGGCCCAAGCCGAGGGTTTCATGCTCTATCTCCTGGTACAACTGCTCTTTTTCCTCGGCATTGAGGGGGGTTTTCATCCCCTCTTCGGTCAGAATATCCGTCGTCAACTTACGAATTTCCCGCTGAAGATCCGTATCGTTCAACCTTTCAATGAGTGACAAGTCCAGCATTGCGAGGAGTCGGTCATGTACTCGCGCTTTCAATTCGTTGTACTCGTTCGTTGAAGCGAATGAATTAGGTAACCCTTTATTGTTATACATAAATGTGACCCCTTTTTATCTTCTTACTCGCTTTTCAGCGCCAATGTAAAAAAACCTTCTTCTTGATATTCTCTCCTGCAATCACTTTAGCCAGTTCGGCAAAACTTTTTGTAATTTCCACACCCGGATGCAGAACGTTCAGGGGTTTCCCCTGATTGATGGCACCCATCGTGTTGGGAAAATCATTGGGGATCGTAAAGGCAATCTCCTTTTTAAGCGTCCTTTCCGCGTCATCTATGCTGATCACGGATCGTTTCTGGTTACGATTCACCAGAATCATCACCCGATCATCCGGCGGGAAGCCGTAGTTGTGAAAGGTGTCCATGATTCTCTTCACGTTGATAAGACAGGGGAGACTCAGCAAACTGACAATCATGACCGTGTCGGACAGCCGTGCGACGGCCTTAAAAACGTCATCAATAATCTGGCCGCTGTCAATGAAAATGAAATCAAACATGGTTTTCATCTGGACCAGAAGCGTATTCATAATCCCCGCTGTTACTTTGAAGCCGTCTTCCACTTTAATCGGCGAGGGCAGGATATGAATCCCGGATTGATCCTTGGACATGACGGACAAAAGGTACGTTTCATCGAGGCGGTAAATATTTTTAGCCACTTCAATCCAGTCAAAACTGGGATCGATCCCGAAAAACATGGGAATTTCCCCAAAAAGCAGGTTCATGTCGATCACGGCAATGGCTTTGTCAGGATGCAACGCCTGAAGCGCCGTAGCCGTATTGACGGTTACCGTCGTTGTCCCAACCCCGCCCTTGCTGCCGACGATATTGATGATCTTGCCCTGTTTTCGGCCGGCAACCAAACCTTGCAATGCGTGGCCGGGTTGCTTCTCCATGAGCTTAACGAGAGCCCTTTGCACTTCATCCGGGTTGACGGGCTGGGCGAAAAATTCCTTGACCCCCGCCCTCATGGCCTCAATCAGAAACTCCGGCTTGACCTGTCTGGAAGTTAAAAACACATACCTGGCGACATGGGATGTCTTCGCCTGGTAGACCAGGCTGATCTCCTCCTCGAGATTTTCGCCCACTTGCAGAATGAGCACATCCGCTATGCCGGTATCCCCATGTCCAAAAACACTGCACCCTTCAAGTGAAGAGATGATGTTGATGAACTCCCGTTCTGTATTGTCATTCATCCGCGCGAGGCGGACTCTTAGTTTTTTTTGTTCCATATGTTTTTTATGTGTATAGAAGGCTGCCTTTCTATTTTACAAGATTAGGTATAGTGCCTAAAGTACCAGCATAAAAGCAGCCTCCTCGCCCCTCTTCGACGATTGGACACTGGACTTCACCATTAATTCCTTTTTCATTTCCTGTAGTTACCATTGAGTCTATCCTAACAGTGGCAAAACCCAAGACTTTGTAGGGTGTGGTAGGGGGCTGGCAAACATTATAATCCTCGAAGACGACTACAGTTGTGGTCCAGTCCTTAACCGTACCATCAGCATTAAAAGTCTTGTTGTCTATATCGTACGTCGTGCTGCTGAACAGAGCTTCCAAGTCAGTTAAAATTGGCGTTACAGTACCGTTTCCAAACCCAATAATGTCTCCGGCCCCGACCATTGGCATTGTAGCCGGATTTTCAAGCAATCCTTGAACTTGTTGCTGTTGAAATTTTTCCGTCGATAAATTTGTCCACCCTGCGCAGCTGCTATAAGTGGCGTTGACCTGGATTTTCGTGCAACCACCATTTGCACCAACACTAGCAAACCAACTCCTTCCGATGCCTAAAGGGATTGTTGGCTTCGCATTGCATGGACCGGAAAGCGCGGCACAAGCTGTCGCCTTCGATTTTACCTTGTCTATACCGATAACAGGAGCAAAAAAAGTGTTGATTGCACCATTTGTAAGCCCTTCCTCCCTCTTCACTTCAACACATACTGCATTCGGTGGGTCGGGCGAAGTGCTGTTAAATGGGGGATCCCAAGTTCCTATTTGGGTATTTACGTTGTCTACAGCTAAATTCTGTCCCGCTACTTTATTTAGCGCCGCAGTATTCTGGGCCACAGCAATAACCTGATCTGTAACCGGATTCGTACCCTGATAGTAGTTATCACCTAATTTTCTTGCTCCTGCCAACGCTGCGGCGTCAGCCGCATCTTGGCTTTCATTCCTGGACACCATCATGTATCCGATATCAAACGCTAAGGCCACAATTCCTATAAAGACCACGAGCATGATGGCTACATATATAGCAGCAACGCCTTTGTTGTTTCTGAACATAGCAGGTGGCTTCCATAACCTTTTCATTTTTATCGCCTACCTTTCATAACTAATGTTTATTCATATTTCATAACTGTTGTTGCCTGAATGTGTCCATCAAAACCGATTCCTGCTAAATTGGGCAGTAAAAAAAAGGAATAATCATATTGAACAGTAACGGCAAGATCCGTCCCAAAAGCTGCATCCGAAGCATAACCGACTGGAGGATTTGGATTGAGTACCGGTTCCGTATCTGGATCCCCAAAAGTAATCAAACGTTCCTCAGCATAATCCTTAACAATTTGTTCTATCGTTTCTGGTGTAACACGCGGATTGCCCCCCGTTGACACAATTCCCGCCCTCGCTCCTTCACGACTTGCATTTGTTATGACCTGCTTATCATATACATATATGCCAAATTCTATGAATCCGAATGTTAGAATCAATAACGGCAGAAGTATCAATGCAAACTCCACCGCCGCCGCCCCTTTTTGAGAAGCATTGTAACCTCTCATGATAATCACCTCTTCCTACTTTCCCCCTCCGATATCTCCAACACTAATCTGATAGACCGTGGAGGTCTCTTTACCTGCTTCAAAACCTTGTTTGTATTTATCAACGGTATTCTGTGCTGCCTGTCCGTTTATCCCGACTACCGGGTCGGCATTCTTCCCTGCACCGGGATTCAGAATCTGGTTATACTTCTGCAATTGATAGGACGTACCGTAATCCATTTCCAGGCGTGTAGGACCGCACCCTGCAATCAAGAAGATCACGGTGATGATGCCGACAAGGGTTATAATTAAGTTTTTCATCTTCAATTTCCTTTCCCTATGGTGCGATATGTCCGAAATCTCCCTCCAAGCCTCCCGCATTCGAACTGGCCGGTACGGTTCGTTTTGTGGACCCCGATACAGGTTCTCCACTGCCTTCCATCTTTCCCAGGAGGTAGAATTCGAAATCATTGGGTTCCACGTACTGATCCGTCGGCAGGGTCTGTTTCGCCATGTCGACTGGTTTCACCAGATGCGGCGTGACAATGATGACCAGTTCCGTTTCGCTCTTCTGGAATGAGGTGCTCCGGAAAAGCGTACCCAGAACGGGAATGTCTCCCAATACCGGAAATTTAGATACCGCTTCTCGAACATCGTCCTTCAGCAACCCGGCGATGGCGAACGTCTGCCCGTCAGCCAATTCAACCACCGTCGATACGCGGCGCGTCGTCAGGCCCGGAACAACGTAATCGCCCACGGTTATCGAATTGGATTCATCCAGTTGCGACACCTCCGGCGCCACTTCCATGCTGATCTTGCTGTTGCTGAGTACGGTCGGGGTAAAGTTAAGACCCACACCATAAGTTCTGTATTCGATTGTAATTACGGATCCTCCGCCTGTAGCGCCGGTCTGAGGCACCGGGATGGGGTATTCCCCGCCGGCCAGGAAATTGGCCGTTCGCCCGCTTGTCGTAATGAGGGTGGGCTCGGCCAGAATTTTGGTCAGCCCGTTTTCCTTCAGTGCGTCAATATAGACGATCCAGTTCACCGCCCCGGTACGAAAAATTCCATCCAGAATACCTACAGGAACATTGCTGATAATACTGGGTGTCAGATCTTTCAAGAATCCTACAGAAAAGCTGTTCCCGTCATCGAAGTAATTTGCCCTTAAATTAACACCCAATTTCCGCATGAGCGTCCGCGACATCTCGGCAACCCGTACTTCGAGCATGACCTGATGCACCCCGCCGACCTCGAGAAGATTGATGATTTTTGAACCCCCACCTTTTCCCTTGGCAGTGTAGGCCTCCGCCAGTGCCAGGACCTGGGAAAGGTTTGCCGCATTGGAAACCGTACCCGCCAGAATCAAGGAATCCTGGCTTGCCGTAACGCGGATGTTTTTTTCATCCGGCAGCATCTCATAAATCTTTGCCTTGAGGCTCGTGACATCCGGTGCAATTTCAATATCGACCATTGCGGCGATCTTCCCATCGACCCCCCAAATGGTGGCGTTGGTCGATCCGGGACTCACACCAATGAGGTAAAACTGGCGGGGTGAAAGAACCTTGACATCCGCAAACGTCGGTGATGCCAGGGCAAGCCTTTTGATGCTCCCATCCGTCTCGATGATGGTGGATTTACCGACAGCCAAGGTCACCTTTTGTGTAATCGACGGATCCAACTTGATTTTCTCGGCACTTACCGCAACAGCCGGATAGAAAAAGATCATGCCGAAGAAAATCACCCAACACAATGCGGTCGCAACCGGCGAAAGATTCTTCTTGTGCAGATTCATCATTCCCCCTCCCTGACAAATTTCTCTTCACTGGACTTGGTTCCCATGATCAGCTCGACGGTAAACGGTTTTGAATAAGCCGGTCGAGAATAACTTCTGACAGATGACCGTGCAGGCGCCCTTTTCACGGCGGTCCTTTCCGCTCCCGATTCGATCTGGCCTCCTGCACCACCGACGTACGACGACAGCAGTGACTTCCGTGTTGCACCCCGGGTCAGCACATCCTCCGTATCGGTATAGCCGCGCAGGGCGAGTTGAAGTTTTCCCTCCGATGCGGCCATGGCGAGCTTTTCACCCTCTTCAGGAGTCACTTCCAGTGTAATCACATCGACGGCTGCCGCCTCTCCCTTTTTCTTGTCTGATTGATCCACCTGCGTGCCCGCCGCCAGGACCAGAATATTTTCGAGTACGATTTTTGTGATGGTTCTGGGAATATCTTCGGAAGCACTGACCGACACCAGGACATCGACCCGGTGGCCGGGATGAATAAACCCGGACACGCCGACCACTTTATCGACTCTTACCGCCATGGCCCTTTTTTTCGGCTGTACGACCGCGGCCAAGCCGCCGGAGGTGACGTTGACAGGGGCAAGCTTCGATTCCGTAATGGGTTCGTTTACCTTTACCGGATAGAGGACAACCCGTCCCACAGCAGATGCCGGTGCCGGGATGTACCCTGTGGGAAGGCTCCCTTTAAAGTAGGGCGCCGTCTTGACCTGTTCCGGAGTAATGACTGTTCCCCAGCTCATGTCGAAAGCGGCAATGGTGATCAGTTGTGTATCTTTAGCCGCAACAGCCTTGATCTTCGATTTTTCCGTCAAAAAACCGTAGACCCAGAAGCTGATGATGCCGGCAATCAGAAGGGCGATGATGAGCATGATGACCGGCGCTGATACGCGGCTTCCCATTTCTTCCCCTATCTTCTTAATATCCATTTCGCTCGCTCCTTTAATATATTGCCAATATTGAATTGCAGCCTCTATCGTTCATTTTCCTTACTGGAACGCACTTATTAAAAAAATACGGCAATGGTCGTTCCAACGGCAATCGCGATGCCATAACAAAGTTGTGGGGACGCCCTGCCCTCCTCAGGAATCAAGGTCGGTCTCCTGTTAATGAGCGACACATGCAACGAAATAAAAATTCTTTTCAAAAAACGCTTAAGTTGACCGCCCCGTGCAAGGACGATTACCGCATAAATCCCTCCCGCGAATGCAGTGTAAATAAATGCCTGAAAGACCTCCTGGGGTCCGATCATGCTGCCGACTGCTCCCATCAGCTTCACATCGCCGGCACCCATCATTCCGAATAAATAAAAAAACAACAGCACCCCAATGCCTAACATCAAGCCCCCGGCGCTGAACAACATCCCATCCATTCCCCTTAAATAAATGTGACTGAACAATCCAAAGAGCATGGCCGGAATGGTCAACACATTCGGTATCCTGTGCTGCTGAACATCGGTCAGCGCTGCCATGGTCAATAGCGAAAACAGCGCAATCGTTATATAGCTCATCCAAGATTATTAAATAATATTAATAAGATCTTTTTAATATTCGCTGCCGGATAAATTTGAAACGCTCAGCGCCATGACCATAACCCCTAAAACATTGAGAGCACCAACCAGCGAGGCCGAAATGGTGAAGATTCCGTCTTGGCAATCGCATGATTGCCGGAAAACAACCGTTCATTTCGACCAGCTTTATCCTTAAAGCTTTCTTGTTGCCTCGCCAGGGAATTCCTTTCTAAAGGTTTTTCCCCGTGTCCGAATCGTTCAAGCCACTATATGCCGGGCTGTGCATCAAGGCTGCTGTTGACGACTGAAAATGAATTCTGGACAAAATGACCGATTGCAAAAATCAACGCAATAATCAGTGCCGCAACCGCCGCCACCAAAATACCGTATTCCACGCCCGCAGCGCCTTCTTCATCCTTGAAAAATCCCATCAGTTCTTTCATTCTTCCTCTCCCTCCGGCAATCGCGCGTTCAGAAAAAAAACAAACATTTCACTCGCCGCATCTTGTTATTAAGCTTCCTGGTTTCCTCGCCAGGGAACTCCTTTCGACAGGTTTGTTCCCCGGCAAGGTAATCGCCTATTTATTTCAAGGTACTATAAACCAGGCTGCGCATCAAAACTGCTGTTAACGACCGAAAACGCATTCTGAACAAAATGACCGATCGCAAAAATCAGCGCAATAATCAGAGCTGCAACCGCCGCCACCAAAATGCCGTATTCGACACCTGCCGCGCCCTCTTCATCCTTGAAAAATCCCATCAACTTTTTCATTTTCTTTCTCCTTCCCTTCTCTTTTTTTATGTTTCATTTCGCTCTGAAAACTCTTTCCTACCTTTTAACGCCTCTTTTCATGATTACATCACCTGTTTAATCATCGACTGCCCGATCTTTTCTTTTGAAACCACTCCCCCAGCCGTGCTTCCTTCCCCCTGAAAGCAATTCTCCACCATGCGATCAAAGCAGACCCTTGTCCCTGCAAGACAAAGATTTCTAAAAACACCTTCGATCAATATGAACTGTTTGTTAGCGTTGCACCGATTCGGCACTAAATAAAGAAGGGACCTCCGTATTCCTCGTCATGACAGGTAAACCGACCCGTCCCGGCGAAGAGCGAAAGCGAAAAAAAAGCCGTAGACAAGGCCTACGGCAATGGACCACCATTTATCGAACCGCATGCAACTCTCATCAGTTTCATCCCCCCGGTTCGTTTCATGGTCAAAGAACGTATACAGCTTTTTAATATTTTTCTTTGGCTTCTTTTTGCGCTCTTTCTTGAGAAAAGGCTATTGTACTTTAGTACTAAAAACAGAAAAAAATGATTCGCCGCATCTTTCGTGGCTTCGTGTGGGAAGCGGATCTTTGCTTTATCCGTTTATGCCGCGGACAAGATGTTGTTTTGTACCTCCATTATCAATCAAAACAAGTGCGTTTCTCATATTTCCGATTGAAAAGAACTTTTACAAATTTTGGTTTATTTTACACTATATTTAGCAACCCAGGCAAACGAATAAATGATGTCAGTTGAATAAAGTCATAAAAAAAGGAGCCAACCCAATGGGCAAGCTCCTTTTTAAGACTGGAGGCGGCAATGAGATTCGAACTCATGAATAACGGTTTTGCAGACCGCTGCCTTAGCCACTTGGCTATGCCGCCATGTTTCACATTTAAAAATAAA
>Ga0302246_1000857_pt1 | contig 24033 bp, 19 predicted proteins | sample AAG_UR_Trp_MG_FD_193533 | JGI IMG/M metagenome (GOLD analysis project Ga0302246, IMG submission 193533) | Enriched activated sludge microbial communities from anaerobic digester in WTTP, New Holstein, Wisconsin, United States - AAG_UR_Trp | ecosystem: Engineered > Bioreactor > Anaerobic >... | reverse complement strand
CCGTCCACCACGAGGCAGACGGCGACGCACTCGGCAATGGCCTCTTCGGCCTGCCGCAGGATTTCGGCCTCGAACCCGCGGATGCCCGCAGGGCCTTCGGCCACGGCGGCATGTCCGTCGAGGGTGATGCCCCCGGTGTCGATGATGCCGAAGGGACGCTTGTTGCGACCGCGCACTATGCCTTCCATGCGGTCGCGGGTGACGCCCGGCATGTCGTGCGTGATGGCGCGGTTGCTGCGTATCAGGCGGTTGAAGAGGGTAGACTTGCCGACATTGGGTCGGCCCACGAGTGCTATCTTGGCGAACATATGCGATTCCCGGCGGATGGAGGGGATGGCCGGCGTACCGGCACGAAGGGGGACGACCCCCGAAGATGGTACGTCACATCGTGCGGCTCGAATGCCGGACGCGGACGTGGGTCGTATCATCTATACCAATATCGTGCGGCTTGCAATACGTGCGAGACGCCGTTGCCAGCGGAAGGGCTGTTGTCTACAGTACTGCCTCAGGGGCGCACCCGGCCCGGAGCGCTTTTCCAACCGAGAACCCCAAGGATGACGCCATGAAACAGTTGCTCTCCACCCGTGAAGTCGCGGCCTACCTCGGCATAAACGAGAAGATGGTCTACAACCTCGTCACCGAGAAGGGACTCCCCGGCACCAAGGTCACGGGAAAGTGGCTTTTCCCGCTGCACCTTGTGGACGCGTGGCTTGAGCGCAACACGTTGAACCATCCGGGGCAGCCCGGAGACGGCGAGACCGGGCAGGCACTGGTGCTGGCAGGCAGCAATGACATCCTGCTGGACAGGGCGTTGCGCCTTTTCGCCCAGCTGCATCCGGGGCGTCTCGCCGCCTTCGTCAACCTCGGCAGCCTTGGCGGACTGCACGCCCTGCGCGACGGGCTGTGCCACATGGCCACCAGCCACCTGATGCAGGCCGAGGGGCACGAATACAACTTCGATACGGCCCAGCGCGTGCTGGATGAACCCCCGGCGGTGGTCAACTTCTGCATCCGTGAGCAGGGCTATCTCACCGCACCCGGCAACCCGCACGGTATCGCCGATGCGGGAGACATCGCGGCCCGAGGGCTGCGTGTGGCGAACCGTCCGCATGGCACGGGTACGCGCCTCCTGTTCGATGCCGAACTCACGCGGCATGGCGTCGACCCGGCACGCGTTCCGGGCTACGGGCGCGAGTTCGCCGGACACATCGACGTGGGGATGGAGATTGTGGCGGGGCGGGCCGATGTGGCCCCCTGCATCCGTGCGGTGGCGGGACTCCTGGGGCTCGGCTTCGTGCCGTTGCAGCGCGAACGCTACGACCTGCTGGTGCCGCGGGCAGGCTATTTCGACAAGCGGGTGCAGCTTTTCATCGCCATGCTGGGCGACCCGCGCTTCCGGTCACTCACCGACGACCTCGACGGTTACGACCTGTCGAAGTCGGGGCGGGTGGTCTTTCCGGGCGACGCCGTATAACGGGCAGGGCGTACGCCGTCGTGCAGGCGGCCTTCCCTCTGGCAATGGGGCGCACACCCTTCCTGCGATAGACCCGGTGTTGTCGACGTGGGCCGTTGCGCGTTCCGGCGAGCCTGCGCCATGCGTTGCTCGGGCGTCCTGTCTCGACCTGCTGTGCTGGCATGCTCATCCGGCGCGTTGCCCCGGCGTCACTCGACACCATACGAGACGGCATCACGCGATACGGCGTAGGCCGGAGGCCCCCTGCAGCCTACCGGGGTGCGCTACCGAGGATGCTCTCCAGTGCGTCCATGCAGGACTCTTGCGCATATTTGGCGAGGGCGTGCGCTCTGCCCGCCGCTCCCATGCGACAACGCAGGCCCTGCGACGCAGCCATGGTCATGACGGCGCGGGCAAGCCCCGCTGCGGGGGCGGCGTCGCCTTCCGGTGCCGCGTCCGGGCCGGGCACCAGCAGGCCGTTGGTGCCATCCTGCACGAGTTCGGGGATGTTGCTCACGTCGAAGGACACCACGGGCACTTCTGCCAGCATGGCCTCCGCAAGCACATAGCCGAAGCCCTCCCAGTGCGAACTGAGCACGAAGACGTCCAGACTCTTCCAGAAAGGCGCAAGGTCGGCGAGAAACCCCGCAAAGACCACATGCCCCGAAACGCCGAGCGTTCGCGCCAGCGTCTCAAGCTCCTGTCTCCGTTCGCCCTCTCCCGCGATGACAAGCCTGAAGTCCAGCCCCTCGTCAGCCAGAAGACGCGCCATGTGCAGCAGGTGGTGCTGCCCCTTCTGCCTGTTGAGGCGCCCCGCATTGCCGATGACCAGCGTATGTCCGCTGGCCCTGTAGGCGGGGCTGGCCTTCTTGAGCGCGGCGTCGAACCCCGTGGCGTCGATGCCGTTGTGAAGCAGGTGGATGCGCTCTTCGGGGATGAGTCCCGCATTGTTCACCAGCGCCAGCCGGCGGGTCTCTTGCGAGTTGACGATGAGTCCATTGATGACGCGCCCATAGAGCAGACGGTTGAAGGCCGTGTTGCGTATGGGCAGCGCGCTGCCCCGGCGATAGAACACCTGACGCACTCCGGCGAGGCGCGCGGCAGGGCCCACGGCCTTGAGGTCGGAGGTCAGGCCCAGCACGAGGCTGTCGACCTTCTCCCTGTGCAGGACATGCGCGATACGGACGATGGCGCCCGGATTGAGGAACGTGAGCCTGCCGACCTGCAACGGAAGGACGCGCAGTCCGGGCAGATGGGCGGGGAGGGTGGCTGCCAGTCGTGACGCCTCGGCATGGAGGCGTCCTGCCGGGTGGGCCATGAGCAGCACACGCCGTCCACGATGGGCAAGGGCGATGGCCGCCTCAAGGTGCCATTTCTCGCCGCCGCCCCAGCCGGGGTTGGTGTTGCAGAAGCAGACGACCGGGGGGGTCATGCGTCGCGTCCCTCGGTTACGGTGTCCGTGTCGGCTTCTCCGCGGTCAGGCCCTTCGTCCCGGTCGGATGGTGCCCGAGGGCATGGGCAGGCCGAGTCCGCATGGATTGCCGATGCCGGTACCGGGCCGAGTGGTTCGGGAAGGATGAAGCCTTGCGGCAGGGCATCGTTGCCCGCCCAGCGGGGCAGGAGCGTGTGGACGACGCCGGAAGGCAGGCACAGGCGCACCGCATGCAGCAGGAAGCCGCCCATGCGTGGCGGGCCGCCGTATTTGCGGTCGCCCAGCAGGGGGTGCCCGCGCCGGGACAGCTGCACACGTATCTGGTGGGTGCGTCCGGTGTGCAAGGTCACAAGCAACAGGCTGCGGTGCTGTTCTCGCAACAGGCAACGTACGGTGCAGGCGGCTTCCGCGCCTTCATCGTCGCTTGCGACGCGTTCGAACCCCGACGCCTCGGCGCCCTTGGACAGCCTGTCGTGCAGCGTGACCGGGGCTGCGGGTTGCCAGCATCCCGCCACCCACGCGAGGTACTCCTTCACGAGCGCATCGTGCGAGGCGAAGGCCTCGTGCAGGGTGCGCAGCATGGCATAGCTGCGCGCCACCAGCAGAAGGCCCGACGTGTCGCGGTCGAGGCGGTGGGCGGGGGTGGGCATGAACGGGGCCTTGGCGAAATGCTGTGCCAGCCTCGTGGTGAGGCTGTCGGTGTGGCCCGTGCCGGGGTGCACGGCAAGACCGGCAGGCTTGTCGAAGATGAAGAGGTCGGGCGTCTCGGCCACGACGGGCGGCAGGGGGCGCGCGGGCTGGAGGCTCGTGTCCGCCTTGGGGCGTCGCTGGCGGGAGGGCTGCATGGCATCATGTCCGTCACGGTCATGACGCGACGGTGCAGGGCGTGGCGCTGCCGCGTCAGGGACATTCCGGACGGCATCGCTGCTGGCGGAGACGGGCCCGACGTCGGCCCGTTCGCTCATGGATGCGGCGAAAGGCGGTACGCGGACCTCGTCGCCCATCTCGAGACGGTCGAAGGGCTTGCAGCGGCCTCCGTTACGCCGCACCTGTCCGGAACGTATCCAGCGGTGCAGCATGGCCTGCGGCAAGGCGAAGCGGCGCGCAAGGAATTGCAGCAGCTTCTGTCCGGCTTCCTCCCTCGTGACGACGATCGCCTGCGGGGGCATGGTTCCTCCTGAAAAAAAGCCCGACGGGAGCGACCCGCCGGGCTGGGATGCGTACGATACTCCGGCCTTGGCCGGGGCTACTGGTCGAGCTGTTCGTTCGCGGCGGCGGTGTTCGGGTCGACCTTGCTGAGGTCGAGGGGGTAGGCGAGCACCATGGTCTTGCGCGACTCCATGCCCAGAGCACCGGGGTGGGTGTTCACGCACAGCACGAGGTCCTGCACGCCGTCGTTGTTCACGTCGGCAAGGGCGAAGTCGGCCACGGAGCCCTTCACGCGGCGGGTCTTCCACTGAAGGCCGAGGCCCACGCCGTCCCAGTACAGGGCGTGAATCTCACCCTGCGGGAAGAAACGGTAACGCTCGAAGAACTGCGATGCGGTGGAGATGGGCCGGTTGACCAGCAACTCCCAGTTGTCGTCGCGGTCGAGGTTGACCGCCAGCATGCGCATGGGAATGTAGTACTGGCTCTTGAGCAGCACCTTGTCGCGGCCCATGCCGGGCATGTTGGGCTCGATGGAGATGCCCTTGGCGGTACCGGAGTAGGACTCGTCGGTCTCTGCCACGCGCCCGCCCTTGGCGGTGTGGACGCGCAGGCGTTCGGTGTCGGTGAGGGTGACGATCTTGTCGCCGTCGCCCTTCGAGCCGCCGGGAACCCACACGAAGTTGAACACGTTGGCGCCTTCAGGCAGGTCGAGCCGCTTGATCTGCATCAGCGAGTCGCCGTTCTTCGCCATCTCGTACACGCCGGGACGGAACAGGCGGGGCTGGTCGGTCTTCTGGCCCACGAGCACGGGGATGAAGTCCGGCGGCAGCTTGACCACGTTCAGGAAGTAGCCGATGCGGGTCATGACCTCGGTGAACTGCCCACCGGCGTAGTTCAGGATGAACGACTCCGGTTCGTTGCTCTTCTCGTCCACGGCGGTGATGACGATTTCACGGCGCCCGTCGCGGTTGAGGTCGATGCTGTTGATGTTGAGGCAGTCGAGGTAGCGGTTGGGGCGGAATTCGCCAGCGGGGGCGAGGCGACCACCTTCCCAGCGATAGGCGTAGACGGCCTTGTCGTCGAGAAGCAGCACTTCGTTCTTGCCGTCGCCATCCACGTCCTCGACGAGCATGCCGAGGGCGGAGAAGGGCAGCGACTGGCTGCGCATCCGCGCGTCACCCGCGGCGTTGCCCTGATAGCGGAACTGCGGGTTGAGGTAGACCTGCTGGTTCTGCGTTTCGTTGACGACGAACGCTTCGTTCATCTGGTTGACGACCTTGGGTTCGGCGGCGGCGTTGGCGGGCTGGGCAGAAGCACGGCCGAACACCTCGGCGCTGACGGCGTCGGCAGAGGTCTGGAGAGCGGCGATGAGGTCGTTGACCTTGGCACGCGACGACTTGGGCCAGACTTTGCCCTTGGGGTCGCGCACGCGCACGTCGAGGCTGCAGTCGTCACCCACGATGGTGACGCTGCCCCATACGGCGTAGTTTGCGCCGAGGGCGGCCTGCGTCTTTGCCACATCCGCTTCGGAACCCGGCAGGGCTGCCTTGGCGGCCGCGTCTGACGCTACCGGATGGAAGTGGTCCTTCCAGTAGAGTCGCGAGGAGAACATCTGGGGGATGGCCTTCTCGAGGTAACGGTAGGACGAGGGGCCGTTGATCTGGAACGGCAGCACCGCGTAGCTTTGCGGTGCCGCAAAGACGGGCGAGGCGGCGAGCAGAAGCAGGGCAAGCACGGCGAGGGCCGTGCGCATGAGCACCTTCATAGTCTCTCCTTGTTTCGTGGGCCGCACCCTTGGAGGGCCCTAGGCTGTCCGCACTCATAATATCTCTTGCGGCATCAGGCAACCATAAGGTATGGCGCGCCGAACGCCCAATCCGGGAACTGCGAGTACCCATGAGTCACCTGCAAGCCCTTCGCTCCTTCCGTATCGTCTGCCCTGCCGGGCAGATTCCGCTTGTCGAGGCCCTGCTTGAAGCGCAGGGCTACCGTTTCATTCCCGAGCCCTTTTCGCCGTGGTCGAGGCGCCTCGTCGAGGAACCCCGACCGCTTGGTGGCAGTCTGGCCGCCTTTTTCGGGCTCATCTACATCCAGGACAGGTCGTCCATGCTGCCGCCGGTGGCGCTGGCCCCCGCGGCCGGCAGTGCCGTGCTCGACATGTGCGCCAGTCCCGGCAGCAAGACGGGCTTTCTCGCCCAACTGGTGGGTGAGACGGGGTTCGTACTGGGCAACGAACCCAACAGAAGCCGTCTCGCCACGTTGCGGCAGAATCTCTTCACGCTCAACCTGCTGCATGCCGCCACCTGTTCGTACCCGGGCGAATCGCTTCCCCTTCCCGAGGGCACATGGGACTGCATCCAGCTCGACCCCCCCTGTTCCGGCTGGGGCACCGTCGAGCGCAATCCGCAGGTGCTCAAGCTGTGGCAGGGTGACAAGATACGCCCGCTCATCGCGCTGCAACGCCTGCTTCTGGCTGAAGCCAGAAGGCTGCTGCGTCCCGGCGGACGCGTGGTGTATTCGACCTGCACCACCAATGTGGACGAGAACGAGGCGCAGGTGCGCTACGCCATCGATGAACTGGGGTTCGAGCCCGTCCCGCTGGAACCCCCGCCGGGCTTCGTCTTTGCCGCCCCCGAACTGCCGGGGTGCGAAGGCGTCCTGCGGGTGGACCCGCAAGGTTCGGCGGCGCAGGGGTTCTTCGTGGCCGCCTTCCGCCGGCCCGGTGGCGACGTGCCCGAAACGACGACGTCGTTCACGCCCCTCAAGGCCACGCCCCTGCATTCCGCTGAACTCGCCATGCCCGGTGTGCTTCCCGCCCTGTTGCCAGAGGGGCAGGTGTCCATCTTCGGTGATACGGCGCACTTCCTGCCGCGTCAGGCCCTTGAGAGGCTGCCCGAGAGTTTTCGCTGGCAAGGTTGTGCCGTGGGCAAGGCCAGCAAGGCAGGGCTGCGCCTGTTGCCGCGTCTGCGCTGCCTGATGCCGCGTCCTGAGGACGCCCGCCAGTCCGGTGCCGTGGCCCTTGATGTCGACTCCGTCGAGGATGTCGCCGGAGTGCTCACGGGACGTAGTATTCCCCTCGCCGAAACGGGTGACGCCAGCGAGGTGTGCCTCTACTGGCGGGGGCTTCCGCTGTGCCGTCTGCGTCTGAAGGGAAAGGGCGCGGGCGCGCGTGCCCTGTGGTCGGAGCGTTGAACATATCGCGCAGGGCCCTTGCACCCCTTGGGTTTTTCTCCGTCTCCTGCTAGATTGCGGGCATGTCTTCCATGACAACGCCACATACGTCCGCAAGCCGTGACCATGCCGCACGCTGTGGGCGTGACGGAGGGGCTGCCTTCCCCCGTTGCGCCTTGCCGCGAGTCTTCGCCCGCTTCTTCCCCTGCATCGCCCATGGCTCGGAAATGTCTGTCAGCCCATCGGGCCCGTCGTCTGTCCGCCCATCCGGCTGGCCGTTTGCCGGACTTCGCTCCCGGCCGCGTGCCGTGCGCATCCTCTTCGGGCTGGTTCTCGGATTCGTCCTGCTCGCGGGCGGTTGTGCCGAGCGTCAGGTGCTGGTCTTGCCGGAACCTGCGCAGACGGGGCAGCCACCCGCTTCCGATACCGCCCGGTCAGTGGTCGCCACGGCAAGGGGCCAACTGGGTGTGCCCTACCGTGCGGGAGGGCTCGACCCCCGGTCGGGTTTCGATTGCTCGGGCTTCATCTGGTGGACCTATCACCAGAACGGCATCAATCTGCCACGGACCACTGCCGAACAGGCGACGGCGGGTGCTGCCGTACCCGGCAATGTCCTCCGCCCTGCCGACATCCTCGTGTTCCGTACGGGGTCGGGCATGCACGGCTTGCACACCGGCATCTACACCGGCAACGGTCGTTTCGTGCACAGCCCCAAACCCGGGGCGACCGTGCGTGAAGAGACCCTCGACATCCCTTACTGGCGTCGTAATTTCATCGCGGCGCGGCGTGTGGTCTGGCCCTGACCCGGGGCTTTTCAGAAGACATGGAAAAAGGGCTTCCACGCCATGCGTGGAAGCCCTTTCGTTTGCAGCGCGTCTCTATCCGGTAGGCCGGAAGAAGTCGCCAGCAGGGGTGTGCTGCGGCATCCGGCGAGGGAACCGCTGAAGCGTGTTACCCGTTGATGCCGTCGAGCAGTGCCTTGGCTGCCGCGAACTTCACGGCCTTTCTGGCGGGGATGGTGATGGTCTGTCCCGTCTGGGGATTGCGTCCGGTGCGGGCTGCGCGTTCGGTCACGGTCAGCGCCCCCACGCCGGGAAGGCGCACGCCCTGCCCGTTGGCGACACCGTCGGCCATGATCTTGCAGAACGTGTCGTAGGCCTTTTCGGCGCTTACCTTGGTTTCGAAGACATCAGGCAGAGAATCCTTGAGTGCGGCAACAAATTCGGCTTTGGTCAGCATCGTCACTTCCTCCTTACCCGGATACGACGTAATGTTCGCCCCCCCTACTCGCCCTTTGCTATCATTCTGCCGCTATGCACGTAGCTGTCGCGGATGTCAACGGGGACGGCTCCTTTTCAGCTGCGTGGCTGTTGCATCGGCTCCGCATTGCGGCTACGGTTGCGGAAGTATCCGCAACCGGAAACGCAGCAGGCTGCTGGAGAGACGCCATGCACGACGAGAACGGCACACGGCAGGACGGATTGCTCACCATCGCCGACATCGCACGCCATTTCGGTCTGCCCGAGTCCACAGCGCGCTACTACTGCAAGCGTTTCGCGCCGTTCATGCCCTCTGTGGGCGAGGGGCGCAGGCGCAGGTACAGGCCGGGTGCGCTGGAGGTGGTCGAAGCCGTTCTCGACGCCATGCAGACGGCGCGTAACGCCGCTGCCGTCGAAGCCCGGCTGGCAGGACGTTTCGCCCGCAACGTGCTGCCGTTGTCGTCCGCGTCGGGGTACGACGGGCAGCCCCCCATGCGCGGGGCGCAAACCCCGGAGTTGGCATCCGTGCCAGCAGAGACCGCAGGGATGGCAGCCATCGCGCCGTCTCGTGCCTCCGTACCCGTTGCGGGTGCGCTGCTGCCCGAAGCGGCGCTTGCGCTTCTTGAGCAGCAGAACCGCACCCTCGCCTGCATCGCCGACGCCTTGTCCTCCCTGTCGGCACGACAGGACGAACTTGCCCGCCTTGTGGCGCACGCCCGTGGTGTGGAAGATGAACTCGCCGGTCTGCGCCGTGATGTGGGGAACCTCCGCATCCTTCTCAACGCCTCTGAAAAGATGCAGCAGCAAGACCTCGACCAGTTGCGCACGTGGCTTACCCGCATCATCGACGAGAAGCGCCGCGCCGCGCGGGGCTGACTCCGTCTTGTACCCGCCTCGTTTTACGGCTGCCCCGTCGGTCACAGGCCATTGCCAACCCGTCTCCAGTCTGTGGTCTGCCAGCCCCATTCCTAGCATGTACGTCTCCGCCGGGTTTGGTTCGCCTGAGTGATTGCCGTGTGGCTAGTCACTCAAGGGACTTGCGCGGCGTGAAGACGTGATGTGCCCCATTCCGGGCCACGAGTTCACTTGCCTTACAGGTTGGGTTGCCTCGGCATTCGCCCTCCATGCCAGCAAAGAAGGCACCGGACGATTGCGCCCGGTGCCTTCCTGTATGCATACGGTATGAACGATGCGTAGCGTCAGCTACCCCCCGCACTTTTCGATGAGGGCGCGGCCCACTGCCTGCCCCATTTCGAAGCACTGGCGGTAGGTGTCGTGCGTGGGCACGTGCTTGACCTTCACCGGGTCCACCGGGGTTTCCATGCCCATGGATTGCAGCCATTCGGTGATGCTCTTCACCGATTCGCCAGACCAGCCGAACGAGCCGAAAGCCGCACCGATGCGGTTCTGGGGGCGCAATCCCTTCATGTAGGTGAGCATGGCGGCCACGGCGGGAAGAATGCCGTTGTTGTGCGTGGGCGAACCCACGAGCACGGCACCGCAGTCGGCCAGTTCGGTCATGACCGCGCTGTGGTGGTTGGCCTTGAGCCACATGACGCGGGTGGGCACGCCCACGGACTCCAGCCCTTCGGCGATGGCGGAGGCCATCTTCTCGGTGCTGTGCCACATGGTGTCGTACACGATGACGGCGCGCTTCTGCGGCTTCTGCTCCGCGAAGGTGCGGTAGGTGTCGAGGGCGTACTTCACATCGTCATAGCCACGGAAGATGAGTCCGTGGTCGGGGGCCAGCATGTCGATGTCGAGGCCGAGCTGTTCGATCTGCGCCAGCGTCTTGAGGACGATGGGCGAGAAGGGCAGTACGATGTTGTGGTAGTACTCCTTCATGGCGTGGAACAGGGCTGAGCGGTCGATCTCGTCGGCGTAGCGTTCGGTGGAGGCGATGTTCTGGCCGAAGGCGTCGTTGCAGATGAGAAGCTTGTCTTCGGGGATGTACGACACCATGCTATCGGGCCAGTGGAGCATTCGCGTCTCGACGAAATGGATGGTGCGCTTGCCGATGGAGATGGAATCGCCCGTCTTGACCACTTCGACAGGCCACCCGGTGGTGTCGAAGTGGGCTTCCATGGCCTTCAGGCCCATGGGCGAGCAGAAGATCTTCTCGGGCTTGCAGCGGGCTATCAGTTCGGGCAGGGCACCGGCGTGGTCTGGTTCGAGGTGGTTGCAGACGATGTAGTCTATCTTGCAGGGTTCCACCACGCGCGAGAGACGGCAGAGCATGGTGTCGGTGAAGTCGTGCTTGACGGTGTCGAACAGCACGGTCTTCTCGTCCTTGACCACATAGGCGTTGTAGGTCGTGCCCTGCGGGGAAAGCGAATAGCCGTGGAAGTCGCGGCTGTTGTGGTCGACGACGCCGACCCAGAATATATCCTTTTTGATTTCGATAGGATGCATGGGTTCCTCGTGTGTTGCGCGCCGGGGGGCGGTGTGGCTATGGAGAGGGGCTGATGACCCCCCTATACGAAGAAACGCCGCCGCGGGCAACCCGTACGGGCAACCGGCGGCGGCGTCATGGAAAGCGCTTACTAGGCGGCTTCGAATTCGCTCTTGGGGGCGCCGCACACGGGGCATACCCAGTCGGCCGGCAGGTCGTCGAACGAGGTGCCGGGCTTCACGCCGTTGTCGGGGTCGCCTTCAGCAGGGTCGTATTCGTAACCGCAGACGGTGCATACGTACTTTTTCATCGTGGATTCCTCGGGGTTAGGCTTCGGCCTTCCAGTGGCCGTGCAGGTTGCAGTATTCGCGGGCGACGACCTTGTCGGCCTTGATGCAGAACTCGGCTTCGGGCGCATCGCCGGGCTTCAGGAACTTCTTGTAGCTCACACCGTCTGCGACAAGCTCGATCCATTCGATCCAGTGCTTCTCTTCCATGGGGTGGGCCACGGAACCGACGGTGACCTTGTAGCCGTTGGCGGTCTTCTCGATGACCGGCACGTGCTTTTCCTTGGCCCCGTCAGAAGTGCCTTCCTTCATGAGCTTCATGGGTTCGCCGCAGCACACGAGGTCGCCGCCGCCAGCATGCAGGACTTCGACGATGTTGCCACAGTGGATGCATTTGTAGATTTCGTACTGGTTGGGCATGGGGCCTCCATGTTCGTTGTCGGTGGTCTGAAAGGCGGGAATGGCCGCCGGAAATACCTGTTTATACCTGTGTACAGCATGTCGGCGGTCTGTTCAATGACCGGCGTGATTTTTTACGAGTAAATCCTAATCTGGGCTTGTCCAGCCCATGAGCGGAAAGATGTGTCCGGGGTGATTCACTTTTCAGGCACAGTGTGCCCCTCTCATGCGATGGTATGTCTCCGGTGTCACGTCACGGGGGCGTTGCCATGGCGCGTCATCGCCCGCGCGAAACCGGGCCCGTGATGCGAAAGGGGCACGCGTCGAGCGTGCCCCTTGTGCTGTCGTGGCCTGTGGACCGGTTATTTGCGGAAACCGTCGACGAGGGCCTCAAGCCTCTGGGCCATGCCCTCGACCTGCCGGATGGCATCGCCTGCTTCCCGCACCCGTCTCTGGATGCCTTCGGTGAGGTCGTTGATGCGGGTGACGTTGCGGTTGATTTCGTCGCTGGTGGACGACTGCTGTTCCGACGCGGTGGCGATGTTGCGCACCATGTCGGCGATGCTTTCGGCCCTGCCCACGATGCCCGAGAGAACCTTGCCGGTGTCCTCGGCCTTGCCTGCCGTCACTTCGACCTGCTGCCGGGTCTCGGTCATGACCTCGACGGCGTCGTTGCTGCCCTGCTGGATGGCCGCGATGGCCTGTTCCACTTCGCGTGTGGCCACCATGGTCTTCTCGGCGAGTTTGCGGACCTCGTCGGCCACCACGGCGAAGCCGCGTCCGGCATCTCCTGCACGGGCGGCCTCGATGGCGGCGTTGAGTGCCAGCAGGTTGGTCTGGTCGGCGATTTCGTTGATGACCTCGATGACGCGCCCGATGTTGTCCGCCCTGCGTGCCAGTTCATGCAGCGATTCGGCGAGGTCTTCGGTGCGCTGGGCCACCTGTCGCGTCTCGCGCACGGTGTTGGCCATCTCCGTACCGCCCGACTGGGCCTCGCCATTGGCGAGGTCGGCCATCTCGGCGGTGCTGGAGGCGTTGCGTGCCACCTCGGTGACGGTGACGTTCATCTCCTCCATGGCGGTAGCCACCTGCGTGGTCTCGGAGGCTGCCTCTGTGGCGTCGCGCTCGAGTTCGCCCATGCGTGTGACCAAAGCCTCGGCGGCACGCACCAGCGTCTCGGCCACGCCCGTCACCTCGTCGGCGACACGCAACAGGTTGATGCGCTGTTCCTCGATGCGGCGCCGCGCCTCCTCCTCTTGCGTCAGGTCGATGATGACGGCGATGGCGCCGTTCACGGCCCCCCTGTCATCGCGCAGCGGCGAGACCTCGTAGTGCAGGGGGAAGACGGTGCCGTCGTCGCGGCGGTAGCTGATGTTGCCCTGCTGGTTGTTCCCGCCTTTCAGGACGGTGGCGGTGATGTCCTCCTCGACGCCGCCCTGTTGCATGAACGCGGAAAAATCCTTGCCCGAGTATTCATGGCAGGCTGTGCTGACGATGGTGCACATGGGCTGGTTGATGAATTCGATGCGGTTTCTGGCGTCGACCACGGCAAGCGGGACGATGATGCCTTCGAGCACCGAGCGGTTGTACTGCATCTGGTCGCGTATGGTCGTGACCATGCTGGCGAGGTTGGCGTTGAGCCGTGTGAGTTCGTCGTTGCCGTCATGCTCGAAGCTCACGCTGTAGTCGCCCTGTTCAATCTGTCCGCTTACGGCGGCGATGCGCTGTACCCGCGAGATGACGGCGCGTCGCATGAAGAGCGACAGCACGCCCACCAGCAAGAGCAGACCGCCCACGGAAAGCCCCACGGTCTCGTACTGGTGCAGACGCAGCTCACTCATGGCAGGGGTGACGTCCTGCAGCATGACGAGCGTACCGAGGATGGGCTGGCTGCGTCCATGACAGTGGTGACATTCTGGCGCGTTGGGTATGGACCGGATGGTGGCGTAGAACGCCATGCCGTCGATGGTGGCAAGCTGCTCTTCGCGGCTGTCGGTCTTGAGCGCGGCATTGAACTTGTCGAGCAGGGCAGGTGCCTGCACCACGTCAGCGAGGTCGCGCCGCAGCACATCCTTTGAGGTGGAGTAGGTGATGTTGCCCCTGAAGTCCGTCATGTACGCGCGAATGTCGGCGTAACGTCTGGCGATGGCGTCGAACTTCTCGGTCGTACCTGTGTCGTTGCCCTTGGACATGGGGTCGGCGATGGCATCAAGCAGCAGTTCAGAGGCGCGCACGGCACCGCTGTCGATGAGGGTCAGGGCGGATTGCCGCTGCCAGTACGAGGTGAGTACGGCGAGGATGAGGAAGACGAAAAGCGAGATGCCGCTCACAAGGAGCATGACCTTGGTGCCGAGCGAGCGTTGCGTCGACATGGTACCTCCGGGACTGCGACTGGTGTGCCGTTGGCGATTCCGGGATGGCAGCGAGATGCCCGCCCATGGTCCAGACCCGGAAATCCGTAACGACCCTATGTGCAATCGGACAACTTATCAACCATCTCCGGTGTATTACGATTGGGTTCGCGTACAATGTGCCCGCATGAAGAGTCTGCAGGAGTGCGCAGGGCGAGAAGACAACACAGACGGTGGTGGCAGATACGTCCAGTGGCAGTCATGTTGCGTGGGTAACTTCTGGAACATGTCCGGATATGACGGTGCATGAAGCCTCTGCCCTGTGTTGCAGACATGGGGCAGAGGTGCTGCAAGCGCAGTGCGTGAGAAGCATCGGACGCCCCAGAGACAGTTGCGACCCGCCGTGGCGGTATGTTGCAAAAGACGAGGCCCGCAGCAAAGTGCTGCGGGCCTCGTTGTCGATGGTGTGGTGTGCCAGCGGGCTACCAGTCGAGGGTCGCCTTGAAGGCGGTGGCGAGTGCCTCCACCTCTTCAGAGACGATGGCGGTGCCCTTGGTCTCGAGGGTCAGTCTGCCGTCGGCTGTCACTTCGCCGACGCAGGCGTAATGCTGACCGGCGAAGGCCGCTTCGAAGGCGTCGGCGTCGGCAGGACGCACGGAGACCAGCAGGCGGCTGGCCGACTCGCTGTACAGGAGTTCGGTGGTTGTCATGTCGCCGCAGACAGGCACGCGGGCGAGGTCGCATCGGGCCCCGAGACGCCCGCCGAGGCACATCTCGGCAAGGGCCACGGCAAGACCGCCGTCGGAGAGGTCGTGACACGCGGTGACAAGCCCGGCGCGGATGGCACCGTAAAGGGCACGATACCGGGCCAGGGCGGCGGGGGCGTCGACCTGCGGCACGTCGGCGCAGGAGATGCCAAGAACCTGTGCCGCTTCGCTGCCGGCCATCTCGCGGCGGGTGAGGCCAAGCAGGTAGATGCGCTCGCCTGCGCGCTTGAAGTCGGAGGTTACGGTGCGGTTCACGTCGTCGATGACGCCCATGACCGAGAAGAGCACCGTGGGCGGTATGGATATCTTGGTGCCGCCGCCGGTGTAGTCGTTCTTCATGGAGTCCTTGCCCGAGACGCAGGGCACACCGTAGGCGAGGCAGAAGTGCTCTAGGGCGCGGTTGGCGCGCACCAGTTGCGCCAGCTTGTAGTGCCCGTCGGGGGTCTTATCGGACTGCACGGGGTCGCACCAGCAGAAGTTGTCGACGCCGGACATGAAGTCGGGGTCGCCGCCCACGGCAACCGCGTTGCGCACGGCCTCGTCGATGGCGTTGGCCATCATCCAGTAGGCGTCGTAGTCGCTGAACTTGGGGCAGATGCCGTGCGAGAGCACGATGCCCGACTCGCTGTCCAGCAGGGGGCGCACCACGGCTGCGTCGGCGGGGCCATCGCGTTTCACGCCCACGAGGGGCTTCACCACGCTGCCGCCCTTCACCTCATGGTCGTACTGGCGGATGACATATTCTTTGCTGCAGATGTTGAGCGAACCCATCATGCGCCGCAGGAACGTGCCCTGTTCCTCTTCGGGCAGGTCGATGCGCCCTTCGGGGTGGGCAGGGCGTTCCCACACGGCCTTCAGCTGCAACTGCGGCACGCCGTCATGCAGGAAGTCCATGTCGAGATAGGCCACCTGCCTGTCACCGAAGGTGATGTGGAAGTAGCCGGAGTCGGTGAATTCGCCGAGTACCGTAGCCTCCACGTCCATTTCGGAGGCGAGCCGCATGAAGGCTTCGAGCTTGTCCTGCGGCACGGCGAGGGTCATGCGCTCCTGCGCTTCGGAGAGCAGAATCTCCCACGGGCGCAGACCGTCGTACTTCAGGGGCGCGCGGGCGAGGTCGAGGCGGCAGCCGCCCGTGTCCTGCGCCATCTCGCCCACGGACGACGAGAGGCCGCCCGCACCGTTGTCGGTGATGGCGGTGTAGAGGCCCATGTCACGGGCGCGCATGATGCAGTCGTACATCTTGCGCTGGGTGATGGGGTCGCCAATCTGCACTGCCGTGGCGGGGGAGCCCTCATGCAGTTCTTCGGAGGAGAAGGTCGCGCCGTGGATGCCGTCCTTGCCGATGCGGCCGCCCACCATGACGATGGCGTCGCCGGGGCGCGCCTCCTTGGTGTAGCCGGGCTTGCCTGCGACCTGCGCGGGAATCATGCCCACCGTGCCGCAATAGACCAGCGGCTTGCCGAGGTAGCGGTCCTCGAACACGATGGAACCGTTGACGGTGGGAATGCCCGACTTGTTGCCGCCATGTTCCACGCCTTCGCGGACGCCTTCAAGCACGCGGCGGGGGTGCAGCAGGCGGGGGGGCAGTTCACCTTCCCAGAAGGGCGAGGCGAAGCAGAACACGTCGGTGTTGCAGACGAGGTTGGCACCCATGCCCGTGCCCATGGGGTCGCGGTTGACACCCACGATGCCGGTGAGCGCACCGCCGTAGGGGTCGAGGGCCGAGGGGCTGTTGTGCGTCTCGACCTTGATGCAGATGTCATGCGTGTCGTTGAAGGCGATGACGCCAGCGTTGTCCTTGAACACCGAACGGCAGAAGTCCTTGTCGCCGAGACGGGCGCGGATGGTCTTCGTGGTGTCCTGGATGCAGGACTTGAAGAGACTGTCGATGGTCTCGCGGCGTCCGGTCTCGCGGTTCTCGTAGTCGATGCGCGAAGAGAATATCTTGTGCTTGCAGTGCTCCGACCATGTCTGCGCCAGTGCCTCGACTTCGGCGTCGGTGGGGTCGGCGGGCAACCCTTCGGCGGCACGGGCGGCGCGCACGTCGTCGCGCTGGTAGTAGGCGCGGATGGCGTGCATCTCTTCGAGGCTGAGGGCGAGGGTGTTGGCGCGGCTGAAGGCCATGAGTTCATCGTCGCTCATGGAAAGCAGTGGGATGACGGCCACCTCGTCGTTGCGTGCGCCCGTGACCTGTGCCGCCTGCGCGGGGAAACCGGGGCTTGCCGCCCATTCTTCGCGGCTCTTGAGCGCGTAGCGCTGGATGAGTTCGTTGGCGAGCAGGTCGCGCGCGATGCGCTCGACGGCGGCGCGGTCGAGACCGCAATGCAGGTGGTACTGGTTGGCCGTGTACACGGCGATGGAGCGGCGGTCGGCGATGCCGAGCACGAGTGCGAGCGTGTCGCGGGCGGTGCGTCCCTCGTTGTCGGTGACGCCGGGGCGGAAGCCCACTTCGAGCACCCAGTCGGCATCGCTGTCCAGCGGGTCGAGCGAGGCGTGCTGCAACACGGGGTCGAACAGGACGGCCTCACGCACGACGGTCTCGAGTTGCGCCGCATCAAGGCCGTCGATGGTGAATACCTTGACCAGCCGCACATCGCCTGCGTCGAGGCCGAGGGATTCGTGAATCTTGGCAGCGACCTTGCGGCCCACGGTGTCGGTCACCTGCGGCCGCAGTCCAACTTCAATACGCCGTAGCATTTCGGTCTCCTGAAAAGGCTGGGGTGGGTTGCGGGGTGCGGTCTCCATACGGGCAAACGCGGCGGAAGGCAATCGCCCTCCGGGGTCATTCGGCCCATTGCAGACGGTCGCCCCCCGGTTGGTTCTTGGCCCTGTAGCTGGCCCTGTCCGTGCGTGCCACGAAGGACTCGATGGTGTCTTCGGGCTTCAGCATGGCGAGGCCCATGCTCAGGTCGATGGCGTTGCGGCAGCTTTCGACAACGGTGTTGCGGATGCGCATGGCCAGCCTCTGCAACGCCTCGGCCTCTATTTCGGTGGTGACCACCGCGAATTCGTCGCCGCCGTAGCGGCAGGGGAAGTCCATGCCCTTGCGCGTCACCGATGCCAGGGCCGCTGCCACGCGTCGCAGGATGGTGTCGCCCGCCTGATGCCCGTAGGTGTCGTTGATGCGCTTGAAGCGGTCGAGGTCGAAGAAGATGAGGCCAAGCCCGCGTCCCGTGCGACGGGAGCGTTCCATCTCGCGTTCGAGGATGAGGTGGAAGTGGGAATGGTTGAACAACCCCGTGAGGCCGTCGTTCATGGCCTGCTGGCGTATCTTGTCCTCGAGGCGGCGTATGGTGCTGAGGTCGCGCCCCACGACCAGCCATGAGCGCCCCTGGTCATCGCGCGCCTCCAGCGGCGTCAGCACGAGTTCGTAGAGTCCCGGACCGTTGCCGTCTCCATCGAGCATGACCTCGACGGGAACCTGCGGCGAAACCGCATGGAGGGTGTCGGGGTCCCATGAGGGCGTGGCACTCGTGGCGGGCCGCGAGATGGTGAAGAGGTTCTGCTGAAGCAGCCGCCCCCATTTGCGCGATGCCCACGTGATGACACCCGTCTCGTTGACGATGAAGACCAGTTCCTGCATCGCCTCGAAAAGCCGTTCGAGGAAGTCGTGCCTTCGAAGCGTCTGGGCCTGAAGTTCGCTGAGGTCTGTCACGTCTTCGATGAGCAGCAGGCTGTCATGTTCGCGGCGGTGGAGCGACACGTAGGCGCAGTGGGCCCCCAGCCGTGCGGCAGCGTCGGGGAGTGGGCAGAACAGACGGCTGTGCAGCGGGGGGGCGTCGGGCTGCTGCAAGGCCTTCCAGTCGTCGGAAAGATCGAGCCCCAGCGTCTCCCGCAGGAGTTCCATGAACGGCGTGGACGGGACGAGTTCGGGGTAGCCTATGAGGTCGAGCATCCGCCGGTTGGAACCGATGGCGCTGCCATCCCTGTCGAGCAGGGTGATGCCGAGGGGCAGGGCGTCGAGCGTGGCGGCCTTGGTTTCGAGAATGGCCTGTTCGCGGTGGTACATCTCGAGGGCGAGGGCGATGAAGTGGCAGTAGACCCCGAACGAGGAGAGTCTCTCTGCGTCGAGCGTCCCGGCGGCAAGGCGCAGTTCGCCCCATGTGCTGGCCTCGGTGACGAGGGGCTGCCTGCTGAGGCCCGGTCGCCACGGAAGCTCTCCCGCGGGACAGGGGCCGTGGCGCAGGCGCGGGGCGGCGTGGCCCATATCCATGGTGTAGAGGACATGGTCGTCGGTTCCCGGCACGCGCAACGACAGGTCCCACGACGTGAGATTCCAGTACCAGCGCAGCTGCCGGCCGAGTGTGGCGGCAATGCCCTCCTGCCCGCCCTGTACATGCGCCAGTTCGGTGCTGAGAAAATGGTAGCTTTGCAGGGCCCGCAGCGAGGTCTCGTGCAACCTGCCGCCCACGCTGCGCTCGCGGATTCCCAGCTGGACCAGCATGGACGAGTAGCGCTGCCCGCACGAGGCGCGCAGGGCGTCCATGCCCTCGTCGCCAAGCCCGAGGCGTGCGCGGATGAGCATCTCGAAGCGGATGAGCATGGCGGGGTGCGTGCCCCTGCCGTGGATGAGGTCACTCCAGCGGGTGGCCAGTATGACGCTCTGGACGAGAGGTGGGTGCCCATCGAGCCCGTCGAGGTCATGGTGCAGGGCGATGGCTTCGGCCAGTTCTTCGGGGAGGTTCCATTGCCGGATGATGTCGGCGGCCCTGTCGGGGTGGGTGTTCCCCCACAGGCGGCCCTCCTCTTCGAGTTGTCCGTTGTCGAGACTTGTGATGCAGGTGCGGTCGGCAAGCGGCCCCGTCTCGTCGAGGCAGAGGCGCAGGAACAGTTCAAGGTCTTTCAGCAGCGCGGCGAGGTAGGCGAGGTGCGCCTTGTCGGGGCAGAGGGTCTGCGCGATGTGCTCTGCGGCGATGGCCGACCACACCACCATGCGCCAGTCGGCGAACATGGCCTGTGTGCTGCGCTTGATGGCGCTGCTGAGCTTCTTCTGGAACGAGAGTGAAAGGGCCAGCTTCAGCACTTCACGCGTGCCGAGGACGGCAGCGGCGCGTTGCAGGTCTGCCACGCGGGAGGCGAGACCATAGTAGGGCGAATTGACGAGGTTGAGGACGGCCGCCGCGAGAACGGGGTCCATGGCGATGAGGCGACCTATGGTGGCAAGTTCCGGGTAGGGTGCCACGAGCGCCTGCACCAGTTGTACGGTGACTGGCGGGAACGTCAGTTCAAGGCAGGCTGCGATGTCTATGGGGCGTGTCGTCGTATCGCTGGTGTGTTCCGCCATGTATCCCCCGTGCGTCGTGTGACGGTGCGTGTCACCTGTCGCGATGCTGCACGTATGCGAGCGTCTGCATCAGGGTACGACGTTCGGGACAGTCAGGCAATGTCTCGAGCGAAGCGGCGGCCTTCTCGATGTAGTTTCCGGCAAGTTCGCGCGTACGCTCGATGATGCCGAGGGCGCGGATTTCTGCGGAGATGCGGGCCACGTCGTCGCCGGAGAACCCCCCGTCCCGGAAGCGGGAGATGAAGGCCTCGCGCTCGGGACCGGAGAGGGTTTCGAGATAGTAGATGAGGGGCGGGGTGAGCTTGCCCTCCCGCAGGTCGCCGCCCACGGGCTTGCCGGTATCGGCGCGGTCGGCGAAGTCGAGGGCGTCGTCGACTATCTGGAAGGCGATGCCGAGGTCGAGGCCGAAGGCGGCTGCGGCGCGGACGGCCTCTTCGGATGCCCCTGCACGCAGGGCGCCCAGTTCACACGAGGCCCGCAGCATCCATGCCGTCTTGCCGGTGATGATGTCGATATAGGTGTCTCGTCCGTGGTCTGTGCCGCGCATATGCGCGATTTCGACGATCTCGCCCGTGGCGGTGCGGATGATGGCCTCGGAGATGCACGCGGTGAGGCGCGGGTCGCCGTAGCGGGCGACGATGAGGTTGGCGAGGGCCAGCAGCGCGTCACCGGCGAGAACGGTGGCGGTGCTGCCGAACACGGTGTGCGCCGCTGCCATGCCCCGGCGCAGGTCGGCGTCGTCGAGGATGTCGTCATGCAGGAGGGTGGCCGAATGCAAGAGTTCCACCGAACAGGCGAGCGGGTAGATGTCGTCGTCGGCGTAGCCGAGGGCACGCGCCACGAGCAGGGTGAGCAACGGGCGCAGGCGCTTGCCCCCCGCCTTGAGGACATGTGCTGCCACGGGCTGCACCAGCGGGTGCAGGGTGCCCACCTCGGTGGCGAGGGTGGCGTTGAAGCGTGGCTGTTCGGCGATGATGCGGGCTTTGAGCTCTTGCATGGTGTTGTGTGGGTTGCAGGTCAGCAGAAGAGGGCGCGGGCGGCCTTGCCCAATGCGGTGAAGGCGTCGTCGAGTGCCCAGTCCACGGCGGCGCGTGAGCCGACGCGGTTGGAGACGATGCGGTATTCGACGAAGGGCAGGCCCGCCTTGCGGCACCCCAGTGCCAGCGCGAATCCTTCCATGTTCTCGATGAGGGCCCCGTGGGCGCACATCTCTTCGGCCCGTGCAGGATGCCCCGATGCCGCCGCCACGGTGAGTGCCCCACCGATGGCGCTGTGCGCCGGCACGGAAAGGCCGAGGGTATGCAGCGATGCGACGGGGGCGAGGTCGATGCGGTTCCACACCGTGCCTGCGTCGTCCTGATGCAGCGGAAAGCGCAGGGCTTCGGCGCTGGTCCCCTCGGTCGTGGCAAGGCCGTAGTCGGGCCACGTCTCGCTGTCGACCAGTACGCCGTGGCAGAGGGGGGCCTTCTCCATGTCGAAGCTGCCGCCGATGCCGAGATTGACGACACCTTCGATACGCTTGTTCGCAGCCAGTGTCCGGCCAAGCTGGAAGGCGGCGTTCACCGGGCCCACCCCGGTGACGAGCAGGATGCACTCGCATTCGTTGACGGGCGAGACGACAGGCTGGCCCTCTTCGGGCATGACACAGCCGACCCTGCCGCGGCCGTTGAAGCCGGTGAGCACGGCGCGCATTTCAGAGGCGGTGGCAGTGGCGAGAATCAAGGTCATTCGATGCGCTCCAGCATGACGCGGTAGTATCCGTCGGCGGTCGGCACCTCTTCGCCGGTGCGGGCGTGCCGCACCCGCGCGAGGTGCTGCACGTGGTCGCGCTGTTCTTCTGCGTATTCGAGCACGAGGGTCTCTCCGGGCGACATCTGACGGAGGCGCGAACTCGCCTCCCTGAAGCCCGTTCAGCAGTCGTGCCAGCAGATGATGAGGTCTTGTGCCGGTGCCGCGAAAGTCATGCCGCTAGAGTCTCCAGTAGTCGAAGCCCGCCTCGCGGGCCGTGCCGGGGTTGAACGTGCCGCGTACGTCAAGCAGGGGCGGCGTCCCGGAGGACGCGCACCAGCGACGGACCTGCACAAGGTCCATGGCGCGGTAGACATCGTGGGGCACGGTGACGACCAGCGCGTCGAGTTGCTGGAAATCCTTGAGGTGCGCGAGGGTGAGCCCGTATTCGTGCATGGCCTCCGCCGGGTCGGCGAAGGGGTCGTGCACCAGCACGGTCACGCCGTATTCTTCAAGTTCACGAACGACATCGATGACACGGGTGTTGCGCAGGTCGGGCACGTTCTCCTTGAAGGTGAGGCCCAGCACGCCCACGCGGGCCCCCGCCACCCGGCAACCGGAGCGTATCATGCGCTTCACGGTCATTTCGGCCACATGCTTGCCCATGCCGTCGTTGATGCGACGTCCGGCGAGGATGACCTGCGGGTGGTAGCCCAGTTCTTCAGCCTTGAAGGTCAGGTAGTACGGGTCGACGCCGATGCAGTGACCGCCCACCAGACCGGGCCGGAAGGGCAGGAAGTTCCATTTGGTGCCTGCGGCTTCGAGCACCTCGAGGGTGTCGATGCCGAGGCGGTCGAAGATGATCGAGAGTTCGTTCATGAGCGCGATGTTGAGGTCGCGCTGGGTGTTCTCGATGACCTTGGCCGCTTCAGCCACCTTGATGGATGCCGCCTTGTGGATGCCCGCCGTGACCACGCTGCCGTAGACCTTTTCCAGCAGGTCTGCGGTTGCGGCGTCGCTGCCGGAGACGATCTTCATGATGGTCTCCAGCGTGTGCACCTTGTCGCCGGGGTTGATGCGTTCCGGCGAGTAGCCCACGGTGAAGTCACGTCCGAAGACGAGGCCCGATTCGCGTTCGAGGATGGGGACACAGACCTCTTCGGTGACACCGGGATAGACCGTCGATTCGTACACGACAACACAACCGGCCTTCATGTGGCGGCCCACGGTGATGGAGGACTTCTCCACCGGGCCGAGGTCGGGGTTGCGGTGGTTGTCGATGGGGGTGGGCACCGCCACGATGATGACCCCTGCCTCGCCGAGGCGGGCGGCGTCCGTGGTGAAGAGGGCGGGTGTGGCGGCGAGGCAGGCGTCGTCGACCTCGCCCGTGCGGTCGTGCCCGGAAGAGAGTTCATCCACCCGGTTCTGCTGGATGTCGAAGCCGATGACGCGGAAGTGGCGCGCGAGGGCAACGGCGAGGGGCAGCCCCACATAGCCGAGGCCCACCACCGCCACAGCGGTGCGACCGGATGCGATGTCGTCGAAAGATGTCTGTTCGTTCATGCTCGTATCCTGCTGTACGGGGTGGAGGGCAGGTGCGCGGGATTCGTGCCCGCTTGTGCGTTCGTGCCGTCGCCCCCGTTCCTTGTTGCGCTGCGGGGCTTTACAGGGCGCTCGCCCCGTGGGAGAAGGCGTCATGCACTTCGACGCCGGTACGTTCCTTTGCGCTCTTGGGCTCGCCTTCATCATCGAGGGCATTCCCTATTTCCTCTTCGCCGAACGGATGCGGGACATGCTCACATCCCTCGCCGCAAGCCCGCCTCTGGTGTTGCGGCTCATGGGACTGTGCGGCATGGGCCTCGGGCTTCTCGTAGTCTGGCTTTCACGCGGGATGGGCTAGGTCGCCCCTCATGGTCATCCGCGTCTGTTGCTCCGCATCCTCCACGGACTGACTGCCACCTGCTGGCAGGTACCGCTTCGCTCGATTTCCCCGGCGATGCCCCCCGCGTGCGGGTGTCGCTTCCGGAGCGTGTCCCGACCGTTGGGCTGTCTGACCTGACCGCCTGTGCGGCCCCCTGTCCGTGCTCCCGGTCGGGTCCCTGACCGGTCGAGTCTGCCAGCCTGTGGCGTTCGTGCCCCTCTCGGTCCCGGCGAAGGGCCCTTCCCCTTACAGGGGTTTCTCTCCCACATGAAGGCGTACGATACCCGACGTCAGCGGCAGGTGATACACCCGCGTGAAACCCGCGTCGTGCATCTCTGCGGCAAGTGCGTCGGCATCGGGGAACGACATGATGGTGTCGGCCAGATAGCGATAGGCCCCCGCATCGCCGGAAACACAGCGCCCGACCAGTGGCAGCAGGG
>Ga0302246_1000854_pt1 | contig 24173 bp, 26 predicted proteins | sample AAG_UR_Trp_MG_FD_193533 | JGI IMG/M metagenome (GOLD analysis project Ga0302246, IMG submission 193533) | Enriched activated sludge microbial communities from anaerobic digester in WTTP, New Holstein, Wisconsin, United States - AAG_UR_Trp | ecosystem: Engineered > Bioreactor > Anaerobic >... | reverse complement strand
TGTCTGTTCAAGGAAAAATTCGATTGTGCAAAGGCCGGAAATAAGATAAAACGGCAACACGTCCGCAGGATGTCCGTCTTTGTGAAAAACATTCGCGTATCAGAAAAGATCAAGAAACGGGAGGGTCTGATTTTGTATGTTGGCCTGGTGGATCGATGAACCAACCATACTGGCTTGCAGTTGTCCCACGGACCGGCAGCTTCTTAGGCTTTACCGGGAAGGATTCAAAATCATCGTTTCCCTGATTGATGAGCGGGAAGAACTGCCAATCTATGACCGGAAGAGCGCGAGCGATATCGGGTTCGAACGCCATAATATTCCCGTGTCGGAGGGGCGTTTCCCTACGGTCAGCCAGATAGAGCGATTTAAACAGCTGGCTAACCTGGCCGACCATAACCAACGGATCATTGTTCATTGTTTAAGCGGAGATCAAAGAACCGGCGCCATGGCCATGGCCTGGTGGATGTCTCAGGGGATGTCCGAAGCAGAGGCAAGAAAAGAGCTTTACAGCAGGAGAAAAGAAGCGGCAAACACCAACTGGCAGTATTTGCCGGGTGTTTTGATTCAAAACAAAAGAGAGGAGCGGAAAAATGAAGATGCAGGAGCTTCGCGAGATTGCCAGGAAGTGGGACGTGAACACCCGGATCGGCCGGACCAAAGAAGCGATTATCCGCGACATCCAGGTCAGGGAGGGCAATACGCCGTGTTACGGGACAAGGCTTGACTGCGAAGAAAACCATTGTCTCTGGCGGGAAGACTGTCTGAAATAAGAGCTTGCCTGTTTCAGTGTTCCTTCCAGCGGCGCAGTCTATTTTTTGCTGTCCACCCATTCCAAGGTTTTTCCTTGACAAATGGCGTGAAATTGCGTAGCGTCCACTTTTCAATTTTCAGAGGTTGGTGAGGTTATGACTACATATAATGCAAAAAAAGAAGAAAACCAGAGGGATTGGCTTCTTGTCGATGCGGAAGGTCAGGTTCTGGGCAGACTGGCAACACAGATCGCGGCGCGGCTCAGAGGAAAGCACAAGCCTGTTTATACGCCTCACGTGGATACGGGAGACTTCATTATTGTCGTCAATGCCGGCAAGGTTGTCCTGACCGGGAACAAGCTGAAAGATAAAATTTACTATCACCATACCGGATACCCTGGCGGGATCAAATCGGTTTCCGCGGGGAAGCTGCTTCAGGAAAGACCGGAAGAGGTACTGCGTAAAGCGGTCAGGGGCATGCTGCCGAAAAACACCCTGGGTCGGGCCATGCTGAAAAAGCTGAAAATCTACGCGGGCGGCGAACATGAACACGCGGCTCAGTGTCCGAAAGTCATTTCTTTCAATTGATAATTGATTTTTAATAGATCATTTTTTTGGAGACATCGATAATGGAAAAGCGCTTTTATGCGACAGGTAAAAGGAAAACAGCCATAGCCAGAATTTATATGAAAGAGGGCGCCGGGACCATAATGGTCAACAAGCGCACCTTTGATGATTATTTTACGCGGGACAGCCTGAAGATGCTGATCCAGCAGCCTCTCGACATTGTCGGGAAGCGTGGCCAGTTTGATTTTTATGTCAATGTTCGGGGCGGCGGCATGGCCGGTCAGGCAGGTGCGGTCAAGCATGGCATTTCCAAAGTCCTGGTGGAATATGATCAGGAGATGCGCGCCATGCTCAAGAAGGTTGGTTTTTTAAGCCGGGATTCGCGGATCAAGGAAAGAAAAAAATACGGTCAACCAGGAGCGAGGAAACGCTTCCAGTTCTCGAAACGTTAATCCGATGGGAGGCTATGGCCTCCCTTTTTTTTGGGGGAATTTGTGATGAAAATAGGAGTGTTTGGCGCCAGTGGTTATACGGGGCTGGAACTGTTGAGGCTGCTTATCCGTCATCCCAAGGCGGAGGTGGTGTTTGCCACATCACGCCGGTTTGCCGGTCAGCCTGTTTACGCTGCCCATCCTTCGCTGATCAACTTGACGGATCTCAAGTTCCTTGATGCATCGGCAACGGAGGTTGCGCAGTCCGCGGAGGTTGTTTTTCTGGCTTTGCCGCACGGGATTTCCATGGAAATTGCACCGACCTTCCACAAGGCAGGACGTAAAGTCATCGATCTCAGCGCCGATTTCCGTCTGGCCGATCTGGCGGTGTACGAAAAGTGGTATGGGCGGCACAAGGCCCCGGATATGATCGCCGATGCGATATATGGGATTCCGGAGTTGTGGCGGGATCAGATCAAAGGCGCCCGTTTCATTGCAAATCCCGGTTGCTATCCGACAAGTGTGATTCTCGGCCTGGCACCTCTGCTGGCTACGGATTGGATTGACCGATCGTCCATTGTGGTCGATTCCAAATCGGGGACCAGTGGGGCAGGGCGCGAACCCCAAATGGGCAGCCTCTTCTGCGAAGTGGACGAGGGGTTCAAGGCCTATAAAATCGGCGGTCAGCATCGTCACATCCCAGAGATGGAACAGGCACTTACGAAACTTACGGGGGAGTCGTTGACGATTTCCTTTACCCCCCATCTGCTGCCGGTCAGCCGGGGTATTTTAAGCACGATATATGTGAACATGATCCGACCGATCAAGGTGGACGATCTCCTGGTGGCTTACGAGAAGTTTTATCAGCATGAAGCCTTTGTCCGGGTATACCCGAAGGGCCTGTCCCCGAACCTGCTCTGCATCAGGGGAACAAATTATTGCGACATCGGCCTTGCCGTTGATATACGTACGAACCGGGCCATCATCGTTTCGGCGATCGATAATCTGGTCAAAGGCGCAGCCGGTCAGGCGATCCAGAATATGAATCTCATTTGCGGTCTGCCGGAAGAGACAGGCCTGGAGCTGGTTCCCCTCTTTCCCTGAACCGGCACGTTTTGACCCTTTCCCTCGTTTTTTATTTGCGACCTGACTATGTAGCGGGAAAGGACAGGAGGATGATATGGCATTGAGAGTTTACAATACCCAGACCCGGCGCAAGGAACTGTTTGAGCCTGTCAAGGCGGGTAAAGTGGGACTTTATGTCTGCGGCATCACCGCCTACGACACATGTCATGTCGGCCATGCCCGGTCTGCAGTGGTGTTTGATGTCATGGCCCGTTTTTTAAAACATCGGGGCTACGACGTGACCTTCGTTAAAAATTTTACCGATGTGGACGATAAAATCATCAATAAGGCAAACGGCCTGGGACGGACCACCGGTGACATTGCGGAACAGTATATCCGTGAACATAATGAAGACATGGATGCCTTGGGCGTGAAGAGACCGACTGTGGCACCCCGGGCGACGGAGCATATTGACGGAATGATCCGGTTAATTGAGACGCTTCTGCAGAAAGATCTGGCCTATGTTGCCGATGGCGATGTCTATTTTTCAGTTGAGAGCTTTTCCGAATACGGAAAGCTTTCAGGTCGCAGTCTGGATGACATGATGGTCGGCGCCCGTGTCGATATCAATGAAAAGAAGCGCAATCCCCTGGATTTTGCCCTCTGGAAGGCAAGCAAGCAAAATGAGCCATGGTGGGAAAGTCCCTGGGGAAAAGGACGTCCGGGATGGCACATCGAGTGTTCCGTTATGAGCCAGAAATATTTGGGGGATACCTTCGATATTCACGGCGGCGGGGAAGATCTGATCTTTCCGCACCATGAAAACGAGATGGCCCAGTCAACCGGAGCGACGGGAAAACCCTTTGCCCGTTACTGGCTGCACAACGGATTTGTCCGGGTCGATCACGAGAAGATGTCAAAATCTTTGGGTAATTTTGCGACCATTCGGGATATGCTCAAGCTGTATCATCCGGAAGTGCTCAGACTTTTTATCCTGCAGAGCCACTACCGCAGCCCCCTGGATTTTGCGGAGACATCCATTCATGAGGCGAGGCTTGGCCTGGAGCGGTTTTATGCTTTGCTGAAATCGGTGAAGGATGTCATTTCCGCATCGCCGAACGTCGACACGCCTCCTGTTGGAGGGTTCTCCAAACCAGGTGCCGAGATGCTCAACCGTTTGCAGCTTCTCAAAACGCAATTCTTGGAGGCGATGGAGGATGATTTCAACACGGCTCGTGCGATCGGTTACCTCTTTGATACGGTCAGGCAGGCAAACAATTACCTGGAGTTGACCAAAAAAGGCGCTCCTTCGCCGGAAAAGACTGCTATTGTTCGTGAGATCAAAGAAATCATGACTGAAATAGGCGAGGTCCTGGGGCTCTTCCAGGAAGATCCGGACACGTACTTCCGTCTTGATCGGGAACGGGAAGCCGTGAAACGGGGGCTGGATATAACCGAAATTGAGCGGTTCCTTGAGGAGCGAAACTTGGCGCGAGCGAAGAAAGAGTGGACGAAGGCCGATCAGATTCGTATTGATCTCGCGGCCAGGGGCGTTACATTGAAAGACGGCCCCTCGGGCACGACTTGGATGATTGAATAAATCCGCTTTGAATTAACGATATTGGCCCCCACAAGGACGCGATAAGTCCATCCTGTGGGGGCTTTTCGTTTACGGACATTAACGGATAATCGTTACTGCACAATGGGCGTATTTGCTGACGTCATCCGCAACGCTTCCGAGGAGCATCCGTTTTAATCCCCGGTGTCCCCGATGACCCATGAAAATGTAATCCACTTGTTTATCCTCTGCGATCCTTACAATTTCCGCGGCAACCGGGCCTGCAGCCAGGATCGTTTTACAGGACACGCCATGCTCCGCGAGGCTTTTCTTGGCCTGCTCGAGGATTTTCTCTCCCTCCTGCTTCCGTTCGCGGTAGAGGGGCGTGTCGGGTAGGGTCTTAAAGGGAACGACGTCCTCCAGAACATGGATCAGGGTTAAATCGCACCCGGACAACTGGGCGTACCGGCCGCAGTGTTTCAGAACAATTTCGGAAGTAGGCGAGCCGTCGACAGCGGCCAGGACCTTGATGACTTTTTCTCCTGCCATGATAATAATCTCCTTTATCTGTGGTTTTTGGCATGCCATTTTCCGCTAAATTGCATCCATAGTCAATATAAACTCTTAACGAGGCCGGTCGTGTTTGTGAAATAATGACAAAGTTCCATTGTAAATGGAGGGGGATCATGGTACTAAGAAACCCCCATACAGGTTAAAAAGCGAAAACGGATGGCCATAATCGGCGTGTAATTCCTGTGGAGACAATCAAGCCATGATCGAAGTGGAACATGTCACCAAATGCTACGGAGAGACGGTGGCGGTTGATGACCTTTGCTTCCGGGTGGAAAAGGGAGAAATCCTTGGCCTGCTCGGCCCGAACGGTGCCGGAAAAACAACGACGATGCGGATCCTCACGGGTTATCTGGCCGCCGACGGGGGAACCATGACCGTGGCCGGATGGCGTCATCCGGATCAATCCCTGGAAATCCGCCGTCACATTGGTTATCTGCCCGAAAACAATCCCCTTTACCCGGATATGAGTGTCATGGAGCACCTGTCTTTCATTGCGGCCATGAGACGTGTACCGAAAGTGATCCGTAAAAACCGGATCGATCTTGCGGTCGCCATGACGGGACTGGAGAAAATGGCATACAAGAATATCGGGGAATTGTCCAAAGGTTATTGCCAGCGGGTCGGACTGGCCCAGACCATTGTTCACGATCCGGAAATTCTGATTCTCGATGAGCCGACGGTCGGTCTCGATCCCAATCAAATCGTCGAAATCCGGTCGCTCATCCAACGGTTCGGAAAAGAGAAGACCATTATTTTGAGTTCCCACATCCTGCCGGAAGTCGCCGCCACCTGTAGCCGCGTGATCATTCTGAATCGTGGAAAACTGGCCGGAAGCGGCACGCCCGAAGAAATGTCCGCGCGTGCCCGCGGGGGCAATGCTGTTACGTTTGTCCTGAAGGCTCCAGCGGCAGAGGTCATGTTTAAATTCAGGGCAATGCCGGAGGTCAAGGAAATTGAATTAAAGGGTGAAGAAGGAGCCGGACGGATGAAATACCGTATTATCACCGATGATGCGATTGACATGAGAGAGACGATTTTCCGGGTGGCCGTTGACAATCAATGGGTGCTTATGGAGCTTTACCGGGAATCCCTCTCTCTGGAAGAGGTCTTTCAGCATCTGACTGTCACGGAGGCGGCGTCATGACAGGAGCCCTTGCTCTCTGCCGGAAAGAATTTAATGCCTATTTCGATTCAGCGGTAGCCTATGTGTTTATCGTATCTTTCCTGGTGGTCACCTACTGGTTTTTCTTCCGCGGTTTTTTCCTGAATAACCAGATCCAGATGCGGGATTATTTCTTTTTCCTCCCCTGGGTTTTTCTGGTCTTTATCCCAGCGGTCACGATGCGTCTCTGGGCCGAAGAGAAGAAAATGGGGACGGTTGAAATCCTCCTGACCATGCCGGTTCGTGAATATGAGCTGGTCCTGGGCAAGTTTATGGCCGGGTTTCTGTTCGTTTTCGTTTCTGTTTTCTTCAGCTTTTCTCTGCCTTTGACCCTGAGCTTCTTTGGGGAACTCGACTGGGGACCCGTGATCGGCGGTTACCTGGGAACCTGTCTTTTAGGAGGCGCCTATCTGTCCGTTGGACTTTTTTTATCCAATTTCACGAAAAATCAGATTGTCGCTTTTATCCTGACGATTTTACTGTCCTTTGTCTTTTTTATCCTGGGAGAAGATATCATTCTGGCCAATCTTCCGGATTTCTGGGTTCCGCTGTTCTCTTTTGTCGGTTTGGGGAAGCATTTTATCAGTCTCCAGCGAGGGATGATCGATTCAAGGGATATCATTTATTATCTTTCTGTAACGGGCTTCTTCCTCTTTTTGAACATCCTTTATGTGGCGAGGCGCAGGTAGCGATTCATGATAAACTGGCGACAGAAACTGCACTTTCTTTTCGGTGATCTGACCCTGATTCTTGTGGTCCTGGGGTTTCTTGTCCTTATCAATTTCCTGTCCTATCGGCATTTTGTGAGGCTGGATTTGACGGAAAACAGGATATACACACTTTCAGAATCAAGCCGTGCCGTTGTGAACAAATTAAGTGATCCCGTCAACATTCAATGCTTCTTTTCAAAAAAGGCACCGCCCGAACTCGCGGCCTTGAAACAGCAGATTGCGGACCTGCTGGAAGAATATCGAGTTAGCGGTAAGGGGAAAGTGAAGGTTATTTTTGCTGATCCGGCGGACAATGCTCTGCTGCAGAAACGGGTTCAGGTGATGGGCATTCCTCAGGTACAGATGAACGTCTATGAAAAGGATCAGGCCCAGATTACCAATGTTTATATGGGAGTTGCTATTTCTTACGAAGACCGCCAGGAAATTTTGCCCTTTGTCAAGGATGCGAAAAATTTGGAATATGATATCACCAGTGCAATCCTGAGACTCCTGAAAAATGAAAGAAAACGCATTGTCTTTTTAACCGGCGGCGAAGAATACGACTTAAACGGTCCTTTGGGGACCGTCCGCAAGATCTTGGAACCCCTTTACGACTTGACCGCTTTCCATCCGACGGCTATTGACGCCATTCCTGCCGGGACGGACCTGTTGATCGTCGTTTCTCCCGAAGGAATTCCCGAAAAAACGAAGCACGCCGTCGATCAATTTGTGATGAGCGGAGGCAAGGTTTTCTTTCTGATTGATCGCGTCAACATTGACGGCGGCACCATGACGGCTTCACGACGGGTCAGCAATTTGGAGGATCTGATCGCCTCCTACGGCGTCAGGGTGACCCAGGACCTGGTGCTGGATCGGTTTAATACGGCTGTTAATTTTCGCACAGGATTCACAATCCTCCGTATACCCTACGCCTTTTATCCGAAGTTGATGAAGGCGGGTTTCGCGTCGGATAACACCATCGTCAATCGTTTGGAAGCGTTAAGCCTGCCCTGGGTAACAGCCCTGGAGGTGGTGGAAAAGCCCGATGTCAAATCGACCATTCTGGCCAGATCCTCGCCTTATAGCTGGCTTCAGCGGGGGATGTACAACATCAGTCCGGCCCAGGAATTCAATCCTCCGGCCGGTGAGCTCAGATCCTACCCCCTCATTGTTCTTTTGGAAGGAAAATTTTCCAGTTTTTATTCCGGATCTGCCGCAGGGGATGGTCGGGAAGAAAATTTTGAAAGAGCGAAACCTGTACTGCCAATCCGGAGCCCGAAGGACACAAAAATCCTGGTCATGGGGAATGCCCGTTTTCTGGCCGATGGATTTATTGCCGCGCCGGGGAATGCCGATTTTTTCCTCAACGCCGTGGACTGGTTTACCTGGGGAGATGACCTGATCGGAATTCGCTCCAAGAAGATGCTGAACAGACCCCTGCCGATCCTTACGGAAAGGCAGAAGAGGTTCATCAAGTACGGCAATATGATTGGTGTGCCGATTGTGGTCGTTCTGGCCGGCGTGCTCCGATTTTATCTGCGTCGGGGGAGAAAGAACGCCTATCTAAAGGGAAAAACAGCATGAAGTCCAAACGGAATTTGATTCTGATCATGGCACTCCTTATCGCGGGGGGAGTGATTTTTTTTATCGAGCGGCCCTTTGACCGGAAGGGAGGGCCTGCCGAAGGCGATTTGCTGGTTTTTCCGGATTTCGAGCCTTGGAAAGTGAATAAGATTTATGTCGGTAGCCGGAACCTCATGTTTGAAAATCGTGAAGGAAACTGGTTTCTGATCACGGAATCAGGCGCCTATTCTGCCGACCGGAATCAGATCGCCGCATTGTTGCAGGCCATCCGGGAGCTGAAACGCGATAATATCGCCTCCGAGAGCAAAGATAAACAGTCTCTTTTCGGCTTGAACGCAACAGAGGGAATCGAGGTGATCGCTTACGATTTGGAGGGACAGAAAATAGCCGACTTTTGGGTGGGGAAGAAGGGACCGGACGGACTGAGTGCCTATGTTAAACGGGCGGATACGGATGAGATCGTGCTGCAGCCCGGAAATTTACGGGATCACCTCGACAAACCACTGAAACTATGGCGGGACAGGAAAGTCTTCCCGGTGAAGGTGGATGATGTCGTGGAGATTACGCTGCAGGTCCAAGAGGAAACGGTCGTATTGAACCGGGATACCCAAGGCGGTTGGTTCATTGTCAAACCCATGGCCCGAAAGGCCGACGGCGGGCGGATTGAGCAGATGCTGACCGTTTTGAATGAGTTGGAGGCCGTCGATTTTGCAGACCAGTTGAAACCGGTAGAGGCGGGACTGACCACGCCCACCTTGCGGTTGGGTGTGCGCCTGAAAGACCGGTCGACGAAAATGCTCCTGGTCGGACAGGCGGCCAATGAATGGGGGTATTACGCCATGACCGGGGAAGGACAGTCGGTTATCGTTTTGCAAAACGGTGTTCTGAGAGTTTTATTTCCGGAAGTCAAAGAACTGGAGGCTTCGTCCGTGGATGTGCCGGTTAAGGAGCCAGAGGACTGAGTGACCTTTTGATGCATTTACTGGGAGTTTGGCGGTTATGGAATGCCATAAAGAAAAAAATATGGGGCATTGTAATTGTTCGTATGAACCTTGTGCGAGAAAAGGGCATTGTTGTGATTGTTTGGCCTATCATCGCCGCAGCAGGGAATTGCCTGCCTGTTATTTCCCCGAACAGGCGGAGCGGACTTATGACCGCTCCTTCGAGCATTTTGTCAGACTGGTAACGGCGGGCCGGGTTTAAAGAAGAGAACAGGTTTATTCAGATGAAAAGGAGGTGCCCATGTTTCAGATTGCTTCATATGAGACATTTCAGGATGGTCAGATTATTTTTCAGGAAGGTACACACGGAGATTGGATCTACTTGATCGAAGAGGGATCCGTTGAAATTTCAAAAAAAATGAGGGGTCGCCGAGTGGTCATCGAGATTCTGCCTCGCGGTGAAATCTTCGGAGAGATGGCCTTTATTTCGAAAATGCCGCGAACCGCCACGGCGACCGCCATTGGAGAAACGACCGTGGGGATTATCGACCGGGATTACTACGATCATGAGTTTAATAAGATGCCTGACGACTTCCGCCAGGTGTTCAACACCGTTGCCGCACGGCTGAAAAAGGCCACAGATGCAGTCATCGCTGCCGCCACCGGGGAAGAGTAGGTTTTCCCATTTTGCCAGAACCGGCACGTGATCATGGCAGCCGTATCGTAATACCAGGCTTTATCTCCGCTTGCTCTGCAGTTGAAAAAGACCGTTAATACAGTGACGGCGGACTTGCCTGAAACCAAAGTCACTTATCTGTTGGAGAACCCAAGCTCCCGAAAAAGGTTTCTCCCTTATCCCCGTAATGACGTTTCATCATTTATTCCGTCAATTAATACGTACAGTCAGTTGTCTTCCTGCAGTGAGAACCGGATGGGAATGTCTACGGTCATGGTCAGGGGAAGTTGACTTCTTTTCGCCGGGTCAAACTGCCAGAACCTGACGGCATCCAGTGCGGCTCGGTCGAGCAGAGCATAACCGGAACTTTTCTTAACCAGGATCCGGCCGGTGCGGCCGTTGTTTAACACTTCGACGGACAGAAGAACCACTCCTTCCTGTCCCCGGCTTCGTGCTGTTCGAGGATAGGTCGGAGAAGGCGTCCATGTATAGCGCGGTTTATCAATAGACGGCTCGACTTTGTTTGTCGAATCGTTGCTTGTGTTGCCGGAAGCGGACGGAAACAGGACATCCGATGTTAAGTCGACGCCTTTTGTTTGGTTCTCCGAGGACGCGGGCAAATGTTTCCTGTCGACTGCTCGGGAAATGTCTCGCATCGAAGCTTTTCCTATCAGCGCCGGTGATTGGACTTGACTGTTCCCTGTATGAATTGGCCTGGTCTCTTTTTCTTCCGGCATATCATAGGGTTTGCTGATCATTCTTCTGATGGGCGATTGGTGCAGCAAAGCATTCCGGTCTGCATGATGTTCAACCGGCGGTGGCAGGTGTATGTGTATCACGGAGAGCTTCCTCGCATCTGTTTCACGGAGAGAAGGATCTTCTGATGCAATGAAGAGGATTCCCAGAAAAAGAGTATGAATCAGCAGCGAGAGCACCGTCATTAAAAAGAAAGGCGGTCTTGCCTGTAAATAAGAGGTTTCGGCTATTTCTTCGTCAACGCTCAGAATTGTCATATCTTTTCCTGAGATCCTCATCAAAGCTTTTTTTATCTTACAAGATGGTCCTGCCCGGCAGGAACCTGACGGTTAAAATTCATAGGTCAACCCGGCGAAAATGGATCGACCTGCGCCGGGATAACGACACCAGAATCCTCGCATGGTACTGTCATAAAAGTTGCCCATATGGGTGTCGTAATCCGCATCGGCGAGATTACTGACCGCCAGCGAAAAAACATAGTGTTTCTTGATGCGCTGCTCCAGCATGAGATCCGCCGTCCAGTAGGAATCCAATGTATAAGTTACAGTGCGGGTATCCGGATAAACCGTTGTCTCTGTGTGGTAAACCACACGGTCGCTCACATAACGAACCGTCGCCGTTGCGGTCAGGCCGAAGTCGCTCTGATAGGTCAAATTTCCCTTGAACAGGGCGTCCGGCGTATAGGCCGCGCGGCGGCTGACCATGGTGTACTGAAAATCAGGGGGGAAAAGGGGCGGCCAGCCATAATCCTGCCGGGTATAGGCGCGATTCTCCTCTTCCGCATCCAGGTAGGTATAACTCAACCCCAGGGTCAGATCATAAAAGGGGCCGATTTTGATCTCCGCCTCAAACCCCTGTGCCTCATAACCGGCCAGGTTGATGGGACTGAAAACACCGTTGGCATCCGGTTCCCACTGAATTTTGTCATCTACATCCCAACGGAAATAAGAGACGGCGGTAAAGACTTTGTTTCGTAGAAAGGTTTGTTCCCAGGTGACATCCGTGTGCCAGCCGGTTTCTGGTTTCAGATCCGGATTCCCCTTTGTATAGGGATCCGCCGGCCAGTACAAATCATTGGGTGTAGGGGCCAGAAAATGCTTGCCATGGTTGACTTTTAATGCGGCGTCCGGCCAGGGATTAATGATCAGGCCGAATAAGGGCAGATTTTCGGAACCGAACACCGAGTGTTCTTCACGCCGGATCCCGGCAAAAACCTTCCAGACCTCTGAAGGTCGATATTGGGCTTCTGTAAAAAAACCGCGGGTGTAAAGATGGGCGCGACTGGTCGTTTTTCCCGTCTGGCTGCCGAAGCTGTCCAGCGGGTGGGTTTCGTTTTTCCAGTTGAAGTCTTTATACTCTCCGCCCACCAGAAGTGTGGCCCCAGTAAAGGGATGCACATCCACATGCCCGTCCGTTCCTTTCACCTTGTTGGTCACCCAGTTTTCATTTCCGGTGCCATTGTAGGCGTAACGGTTGTAGTTGTGATTTTCCATATGGGTGTAATAGCCTTTGACGGTATAACCGATCCAAGGAAGGGGTTTCCCCTTGACTTCCAGGACCATGTGACCGTCCTTGTCCTCACTGTAGTCCAGAAGGCCGGCCGCTTCGTCGTCGTAAAACTTCTTGCCGTTGCGATAATAGGCCGCGGTACCTCTGGGCGGCTTGACACCCGGCATACCATAGGTCCGGTCCAGATAGTCTCCATAGAGACTGACATCAAAACCCTCGTTTTTTTCAAGGACCAGATTTAGTGAGACGTCGTTCTGGCGGAGATCGCTGTTGGCACGAAATCCGTTCGTTTCCGCACGATTGGCGGTTAAATAGTAGCCGAAATCACCGGCGGCGAACATTCCCTGTTCGGTCCACAGACGGTACGTGTCTTGTGAACCGTAACCGGCGCCGACTTTCAGGTCCATTTTGTCCCGGTCGGGTCTTTTTGTCAGGATATTGACAACGCCCCCCATCGCACCCGAGCCATAGAGAAGAGATCCGGAACCCTTGATCACTTCAATCCGCTCGATGCTGTTGAGGGGAATTTTGCCGACATCCGCCAGTCCCAGGGATGGCGAATTGACATTGACGCCGTTGACAAGGACTTGCGTGCCGTTGCCCCGCATACCCCGAATATGAATTTCCTGCCCTGCGCCGGCGAAATCGCCGTTGCTTCGCCAGTCGATACCCGGTTCGTTGGCCAGGAGTTCGCCGATGGATTTTGCCCCCGAAGCCTGAATATCTGATTCATCCTTGACAATGACTGCGTTGGGAATATCTTTCCGTTTCTCGGGGATTTTTGTGGCCGTGACGACCACCTCTTCCATCTGAGGGACATCATTTTCTGCCCATGCGACCGGAACCATGCCGGTTTGTAAAACAAGAAAAACCAGAGCCGCTGCCCAAAACCATAAAAAACGCTTCTTCATCTCTCTTCTCCTTCTTCCCCCTCGGGAATGTGGTTATTATTCCGTCGGATGCGTCTCCTGGCTTGCGGCTGTTTCCTACTCCCCGGTCCTTCCCGATTTCCCTCTGGGGAAAGCAGTGGTAATTCAGGGTTTCGTTCCGCTCACAGTTGCGGGGCAGCACCGGCTCTTACCGGTTTCCGTTATCCGACGGCTCCTCTCTTCTCGGCGTCACCCGGGGACGACCGGTCACTGGATGACGATCGACGATCAGGGGTGTATGATAAACATCTCGAATTTGTTCTTCCGTCACGACTTCCTCGGGACGGCCAATGGCCTGGATTTGTCCCTCCTTCAGCAGAGCGATCCGTTTGCAGTAAAGGGACGCAAGATTGATGTCATGGGTGACGACAATCACCGTCAGTCCTTGTTCCTCGTTCAATGCATGGATCAGGTTTAAGAAATCGACCTGATGCCGGATGTCCAGAAAGGCCGTGGGCTCGTCCAAAAGGAGAATCTGCGGTTCCTGGGCCAGGGCGCGGGCGATCAAAACCCGGTGTGCTTCACCGCCGCTTAACCGACTCATGTTCCGCCCGGCCAAGGGTAACGTATCGGTTTTCTCCATAGCCCGCTTGACGATCTCGTAATCTTTTTCTCCTTCGAAACGCCATGCGCCCAGATGGGGTGCTCGTCCCATCAGCACAACCTCTTGAACCGTAAAGGGGAAAACCAGGGGTGAAACCTGAGGGACCACGGCTATGATTTTCGCCAGATCCATGCGTTTCATCTTTTGTACGGGCGCGCCTAAAATCCGGATCGCCCCCTGCGCAGGCTGGAGAATGCCATCAATCAGTTTAAGCAGGGTGGTTTTACCGGAACCGTTGGGGCCGATCAAGCCTAGAAGATCGCCCTTATCAATGGAAAAGCTGATGTCGCGTATGACCGGAGATCCATTATACGCGAAATGGATATGATCGAGCTGCAGAATGGTCATGATGAGATGGTCCTCCGATGCAGGAGGTAGATGAAATAGGGGGCGCCGCATAAAGCCGTCACCACACCGACAGGCAACTCAAGCGGCGCCATGACGGTTCGGGCGATCGTATCCGTGATGATCAGGAAAGAGGCTCCGAACAGGACGGATGCCGGTAAAAGCAGCCGGTGATCGGAACCCAGCATCAACCTCAACATATGGGGGATAATCAAGCCGACAAACCCGATGGTGCCGCTGGCGGAAACGGCTACCGCAGTGACCAGAGATGCGGTTACCAGAAGCATGGCCTTTGTCTTTCTCGTGTCCACGCCCAGTTGCATGGCCGTTTCTTCACCGAGGATTAAAAGATTCAATGATCGGGCCTGCATGAACATTACCAGACATCCGGCAAGCATCGTGATGCCGGTCAGTAGGATCTCTTTTCCTTCGACCAGGCTCAGATCGCCCATCAGCCAGAACAGAACACTGTGTAAGCGGTCGCTGCTGCTGATGGAAACGAGAAACATGATGAGAGCGGAAAAGAAGGCATTGATGATCACGCCGGTCAGCAGCAGGGTGTTGTTGGAAGGATCGCTTTTTGTTCTCGATACGGTGAAGATGAGGATGATGGTCATCAATGCACCGCCAAAGGCCAGTCCTGTCGTGCCCAGAGGGACAAGCGTTACACCAATGATGATCCCGATCACAGCTCCCAGGGCGGCGCCGCCGGAGATACCGAGGATATAGGGATCAGCCAGCGGATTGCGGAGCAGAGCCTGGAAAACCACCCCGGAAGAAGACAGGGCAGCCCCGACGATACCGGCAAACAAAACACGTGGAAGGCGAATGGAAAACAGAATCGTTGCCTCGGTAGAGTCCAGGCTGGATTTCGAGTCGGAGCCAACAGTAGAAAGAAGCTTGAGCAAAGGCGAAAAGGAGATCTTTCCGGCCCCCGTGGAAATAGTAATCAGACAGACCAGTGACAGCAAGATGATGAGAAAAAGGGTGGTATGGATGATCCGCCTGGGCGTAATCAGGGGGGAATCGACAAGAACTTTGGCCGGAGCGGCAGCCGGTGAAGGCGATTTTAAAAAAGACCGTAAACTGGTTCGGAACATCCCATTTCCCCCCTCGAGGATCTTCGATGGACCGGTATTCCGGCTTCGGGCGACCTACCGGCCCGCCTTCCCGTCATGGTCCGATCACGACAGTGGCATATTTGGGCTTTCGTTCCCGTTACGGCTGCGGGGCAGCGGGGGAGTTACACCCCTCTTCCCAGAATCCATCTGCTTAGAATATTGATTTGTTGGTGCGAACTTTAGAAAAGCGGATGGCTTTTGTCAAGGTGGAATATGAAACGACGCTCATCTGTTTGACCACCCACATTTTTTTATCCCCAGATATCCGGCCATTTCATCAAGACCTTCAGTGATTCGTGGTCCCACCCGCAGCAGAGGGTCTCCGATATAAAGGACCTTTCCCTCTCGGACGGCTTTCAATTGTTTAAAATTTTTAAGGAAATGACCGGTTCGGGCATTTTTCGTGTCATGTGTTTTTACGATGAAAATGACATCGGGAGAACGTCGGATTAGCTCTTCCAGGGAAAAATGTGGGTATCTGGTTCGTGTATCCGCGGCAATGTTCGATAAACCCAATAAGTTCAAAGCATCGTCAATGGCCGTATCAGGACCCGCAACGATCAGTGGCTCCGGTTGCACGACAAAAATCGCCTTTCGTCGGGGGTAGGGCCGTGAATACTTTGTATCGGCGGCATAACAACGGCAGGACGCCTCAATACGCCGGGCGGACCGTTCGGCCTGGTCCTGGACATTAAAAGCTTTACCGAGCTTTCTGATTTCTCCTGGGATCTCAGACAGTCGTCTTGCCCGAAATACGTAGGTGGGGATATTCAACTTTGAGAGTCGCCGTTCGATCATCCGGGGGTTGCCGTCGTCCGTGAGGACCACCATGTCCGGCTTCATGGCCACAATGGCTTCCAATGAAGGGTTCGACATGCCGCCGATCTTCGGTTTTGTTTTGACTTCAGACGGATAGTTACAATACGTGCTGACCGCAATAACATGTGCTCCCAATCCAAGGTCATAGAGAATTTCCGTCACATTTGGAGCCAAGGAGATGATGCGCTGGGGAGGGGCGGCCACGGCTGGGCTTAGAAAAAAAATCCAAATAAGAAAATGGGTGAAGAAGGTTTTCATTTACTTGTTTAATCGACGCTGACCGGATTTAAAACGTGTATGCTCATCGAACTTCTTGATGATTTCTCTAAGTACATACTGAGCACCTTTGGGGCTTAGATGAGTATGATCAACAAAATTAATATAATCTTTGGTGAATGATAGAAATTGATCAGAATTAAAATCCAATACGATATCTCTTTCAACAAAAAGTAAACTTATTTTATCCCTAAAGTCATTAAAATTGTCTTTTTGTGCAGCATATATTTCGTAAGGATGGGGATGAAAATAGGCGATGATTCTTACATCCTTTGTCCTCGCGAGGGTAATAATCTTTGCAAGATCTTGGTAAGCCATGTCATCAATAAAGGTATTGTAGCCATTTTTCTTGTAAGCATAGGCCACTTCAGATATTTGCCTCCGAGAGTCGATTATCTTGTCGGTATTGCTGTCATGGAATCCGTATTCATCTCTTTTTAATTCTTTTATGCCAAGCAAAATCAATATTTTGTTACGATAAAGATCAAATGTTGCTTGTGAACCTAGTGATTCCCAATATTCATGAGGGGTCATGAAGGATGATCTTCTTCCATGCGACCTTGCCGAATAGGGATAAATACAAAGAATAATGAACTTTAGATTACCATGTGTCATTACGTTTTCTGCTATCAGGCGTAGCTCGGTGTAATTTGCTCCGGATAGGGAGCCGTTATAAATTTGGTATTGTTTGAAATCTTTAACATTTAGGTTGTTTGAAACAGAAGATCCTAATATAAGTCCCTCAAAATTTGACGGGATGTAATTATAGGAAAAAAGATACTTTGAAGTCCTTTCATTTGTGTAAACCGGAATTAGCTTGCCTCGGACGTCACCGAAAAGTCCGTAATCATTCATATAGATATTGATCGCCACGAACAATGAAGCAGCCAACAAGGTAGAGCCAAGACATGTGAAGAAAAACCTTTTAGAAGTCAAAATAGATGAACTCCCTTGGTGTTGAGGAATTTAAAAACAATAAACCAGTAAAAATAATGGCGGTCATGTAAACAACCAGCCTGATGGAGGGCCTGTAGCGTTCGGAAATTTGGTTGCTGTTAGGTGCAAAGAACACAATAGTGATTGAAAGAATTGCAATAATGATTTCAGATGCTGGAATGCCATGGAGTACTGTAAATCCAGATGTAAGATTCAATCCCGCCATAGATTTGAGTATGTTGAGCGCTTGTGACACGCTGTCTGATCTAAAAAAAATCCAGGTCATGTTAACAAAGTTAAATGTTAAAAGTACGGATAGAAGAAAAGGCATTTTGATTTTTGTTTTTTGCCATAGACGCTGAAATACCAATCCAACACCATGTAATCCACCCCACAAGATAAACATCCAACCGGAACCGTGCCAGATACCGCAGATAAGAAACGTCAGGATAATATTCGTGTATGTTCTGAACTCACCTAATCTGCTTCCGCCTAATGGGATGTAAATGTAATCCCGTAGGAAAGTGCTCAACGTGATATGCCATCGCTGCCAGAAATCCTGGATGTTAACGGCACGGTAGGGGGAGTTAAAATTGACTGGCAACTGGATATTAAAAAATCGGGCGGACCCCATAGCCATGTCGATATAACCACTAAAATCAAAATAAATCTGAAAAGTATAACTGAGAGAGGTCGTCCAACCATCAATTACAGTTAATGTGGCTGGATCGGAAAAACCTTTATCGGCCCAGATACCGAAAACACGAGCTGCCGTTGTTATTTTCAACAGCCCGATAAAGAAAAGCATAAGTCCAATAGATGCATTCCGGTAATCAATGGATACCTTTAGATTTTTTAATTGATGCACAAACTCGTTGTAGCGAACAATTGGTCCTGAAATCAGCTTAGGGAAAAAGAGTATATACATTAAGTATTCTTTAAGCTTCCCGTTTTTAATTTTCCCGAAGTAGCTGTCTACAAGGTAACTGATTTGATGAAAAGTGAAAAAACTGATAGCCAGTGGAAGCAGAATGTTCAGGGGTTTTATATTGCCCTCAATAATCCAGTTGATGTTTGTGATGAAAAAATCTGCATATTTGAAGAAAATAAGTAACGCCAGGTTTGCACCAAGACCGCAATAGAATAGAAGTCTGGCAGGAGTATTCTTCTGTCTTGTTGTGTCGTGCTGTTTTTGCAAGAGATGTCCAAATGTATAATTAAAGGCAATAGAAAGCAAAAGAACTGGGATCGAGGTAAGATCTCCCCAACCGTAAAAAAATATGGAGGCTAAAACAAGCCACCACCCCGAGAAGAGAAAACAATCCAAACGTCGCCATAGATGATGGCAAAGAAAAACAATCGGGAAAAAAATAAAAATATAAAAAAATGAATGGAAAAGCATCTGCCTGTTAGCCGACGTTAAGGCCCATATAGATGGGCATTGTAAAGTTTAATGATTTAAGGATCATCGAAAGCCTTAAATGATTTTCTATTTAGTTCATCCTGAAAAATAGCAATTTGTACAGCATTTAGGAGGATTCGTTCTTTGACAACTGAAGATAAATATGGACAAGGAGGATTTGCGGAGGGGGTGTCAGATATTCTGTGTAAATGAACTTTTCCTTTTAACCAAAATAACGAGCCAAAAGCTTTTAGACTGCCTTACAGGCAGCTTCAAGCTTTTCAAGCGATGACCTTTTCATTTTCAAGAACGCAGATTTCGGTAACAGTCCCTTCAGGGGTATCGATTTCAAAATGATACTCCGTTATACTCCCTTCTGATTTCAATTTCTCGAACAAAACCAAAAGAGTACGTTGGGCTTCCGAAGGGGTGGATGCCCCTAAATCAACTAGTATTTTTGCTTTCATTTAAGCGCTTTCCTTGATGATTCTATTATAATTCCCAAAAGCACCTTCTTTAACAGGGCATCCGATCGCTGTAGAGAATTGCGAACTGGTTGAGAGCCTTACCCAGTTCCTCATGGGCATCGTCCATCTTTTTTGAATATTTTTCAACGATAAATATAAAAGCTTGATGGCAGCTTCATCATTGGGGAAAGAAGCCCTGTTTTTGATGGTTTTCTTCAGGGAGTTATTCAGCGACTCAATGGCATTGGTCGTGTAAATTATTCTCCTGATCTCTTCGGGATAGGTAAAGAAAGGTATGATCCGCTGCCAGTTGGCATACCAAGACTTGGAGATGGTAGGATACCGGCTGTCCCATTTCCGGGAAAATATCTCAAGGTTTTCTTGGGCCAGTTCTTCAGACGCCGCCTGATATATACCCTTTAAGTCAGTGACAACAGCCTTGCGATCCTTCCAGGAAACAAACCGCAGAGAACCTCTGACCATGTGGACAATACAGAGTTGTACCTCTGTGTTGGGGAAAACGGCTTCTATGGCTTCAGGGAATCCCTTGAGACCGTCAACACAGGCAATGAAGATGTCTTGGACCCCTCGGTTCTTCAACTCCGCCATTACCTTCAGCCAGAACTTGGCGCCCTCGTTCTGTTCAAGCCAGATACCAAGAACCTCCTTGAGACCCTCTAAATTGATCCCTATAGCCAGGTAGGCGCTCTTGTTGATGACGCGCCCTTCATGACGTACTTTCAAGATGGTGGCATCCAAGTACAAAACCGGATATACTTCGCCCAGAGGGCGATTCTGCCAATCCTTGACTTCATTGATCACCCCATCAGTTACCGTTGAAATGAGATCGGCCGACACATCGACACCGTAGATCTCCTGAAGATGATCCTGAATGTCTCTCGTGGTCATACCCCGTGCATACATCGAAATGATCTTGTCATCAAATCCATCGAATCGGGTCTGGTGCTTAGGAATGATCTGGGGGGTAAAATCACCGTTACGGTCACGAGGAACCTCTATCGGAAGTTCCCCAAAATCTCCCTTAATCGTTTTTGACGATTTGCCGTTCCGGGAATTGCCGCTCTTCTTACCGGCAGATGAATACTTGTTGTACCCTAAATGGTGGGTCAGTTCGACTTCCATGGCCTTCTCCAACAGTCGCTTGGTCAGCTCCTTGAGAATGCCATCTTTGCCGATCAGGTCTTCCGGACTTTTGTACTCCCTTAAAATCTCCTCCAGAATCTCGTCTCTAATAGACATGTGCAGTCCTCCTGTATAAATGATTCTAAATTAAACAAACCATTTACACAAAATTATCTACACCCTCGTTTTGGATCGCCCTCTGTTAAACATCCGCTGTCATTGGCATTTCCGGGTGCATCGGGTGAATATTTGAAGTGGTCCGGGTTGTTAGGACAGGCAACAGGGCCTCATAAGTGGGTCGTTGATCGGGATTAAGGATCATGCCGCAGCCTGTCTGTACGGAAGGTTGAAGTAAACCATAGCCGGGGTCTTTTTGTCAAAGTAATGATGCCATCTCTGTTCGTTGTAGAACTTGAAGTACTTGGTTAATCCGGCCCTGAGCTCTGAAACGTTTCCATAGGCTCTGAGGTAGACGTCTTCGTATTTGACGCTTCTCCAGAGCCGTTCGATAAAGACGTTATCCTGCCAGCGGCCTCTGCCGTCCATGCTGATGGCAATGTGTTGTTGGCGCGAAGCACTTCTGTGAAGGCTTCAGCGGTAAACTGACAGCCCTGATCGGTATTGAATATCTCCGGGCAGCCGTATCGGTCGATTGCCTCTTGCAGCGCATCGATACAGAAAACACTGTCGAGCGTGTTGGACAGCCGCCAGGCCGGCACCATGCGGCTCGCCCAGTCCATAATGGCGACGAGGTAGCAAAAGCCTTTGGCCATCGGGATGTAGGTGATATCCGCGGCCCAGACCTGATTGGGACGATCAATGACAACGCCCCGCAGCAGATAGGGGTACTTGCGATGGCTGATGTTTGGAATGGACAGGCGCGGCTTCACGTAGAGCGCCATAATGCCCATTTTGCACATCAGACGGCGTACCTGCCCGCGCCCGATGCGATGGCCTTTGGCCCACAGCTCGTTGCGGATATTACGGCTGCCCCAGTATGGTCGGGCCAGATGAATCTCGTCGATCAGCCGCATCCGCTCCAGTTCCTTGGGGCTGATTGGAACAGGCCGATAATAAACGCTTGATCTGGAAAGTTGCAGAATTTCGCATTGACGTTTCACGGGAAGCGCTGCTCCTTTTTCAATCATCGCTTGGCGCTCGCATCGGCTATGCGACCGAGCGCGACGGATAAAAAATCGTTTTCCATCGACAACTGACCGATCTTGGCGTGAAGGTCTTTGATGTCCGGCCCTTCCGGAGCCTTTCGGCCACGATCGAAGATTGCGGAGGCGTTCTCCAAAAGCTGGCGCTTCCACTCAGCGATCTGATTAGGGTGGACCTGATAGCGCTGGGCTAATTCAACGAGCGTTTGCTCCTCCTTCAGGGCTTCCAAGGCGACCTTGGCCTTGAAGGCGGGAGCGTGATTTCGTCTGGGTCTTTTGCTCATGTGCATTTCCTCCTGTGGGGTGGTTATAGATCAATTTCCCCACTTATGCACCTGTCCAGTTTTCCCAGACCGGCTCTATTGATCCGGACTCCTTTTGAGAGGCCGCCTTTTTTTAAAACATCCCGGATAGTTGTTTTCCCCGCCCCAGCTTTACCGACGATCAAGGTTTTGTTACGGTTAAATTCGATTTCGCTTACGCCTCGGAAAACACCATAATCTCGAAGGTACATTTTTACAAAATGCATGGATTGAGATGTCATATTGAGATCATTGCAGTTTTGACCATTTCTTGTATTGGTTGCAGTTTCCATAAGCGTCAACATGTGTATTATGACTGCCACCTCCAATACACTTTGCCGATGGACCTTCATACTTGACTTCTGAAACATTATTCAATTTTCTTGTACCGGCCCAATATTCACAGGTTCCACAGCACTTCTGATTCCCATTGATAACACCTGACATACTCTTGCCCCCTTTCAAATAAGATTTTTTTCACGCCATGTAGTTTATGAAACGATCATTAATATCTCTAACCCTATACTGCTGTTAAAAATGGCCGAATAGCATCGACAAGTCAGCAATTTTGATCTTTGTTAATTACTCATTGAAATAACATAAAGGAAAACTAACCGGTTGGCCCTGGCCGACTACTTTCCCAATTTGAGCTTCTCTTTATCAGAACCTATCTGCCAGAAGTACATATCGACAAGCTTCATGAGCGGATAGTGCACCTTGCTGACTGTCATGATGCGTTCCTGTTCGTCTCGAAGCTCCTGCAAATTTTCCTGGCAAAATCTTAGGACGCGCTCAACGAAGTTTCTATTCAGGCAGGAATAGCTGAACCCGGAACTCTTGAAGCCATCAATGAAGTACCTGTCGCATGCAGGCAGACAGCCGATTGTTCCGAGGATGATCTTCGTAATAAGCGTATCTGTTGGCTGATGGGAATTAACTGCTGGAGCGAAAGGGCGATAAACGGCTCTAATACCGTCAATCACTTCTTCTATTTTCGATATAAGTTCTTGATCCTTTTTGCCGGCGCCAAATTCTGTTTCCCAAAGGGCAGAAAAACGAGATTCACCAAGCATGTCAACAACCGGCAGGTGCACCGTGTATGCATACTGCAGTAGAAAGCTGGACCCACGGTACATTCCCCAACTTGCAAGATAGAATGCCACCTGGAGTGCAGCTTGATGGCGATCAGTAGCCATCTCTCCAGCTGCATTCCTTCGAAAATAGCTGTAGCAATGTTCCCAGGAGCGTTCGCGGTGGTGTTCTTCTGCGATAGTCTCGTAAAAAGGTTGAATCGTCTGAGAAATGTTCACCGTTACTGCCTCCAATTTTTTACTGCCCGCCTTCATTTTTGATACTCATTAACCGGTAATAGCCTACTTGCGAGGACGCAGATCTTTTTTGGAGCGCCGTTTTGTTTCCTGTCCGCTGTCTTGCGTTTCGAACGGCTCTTTTGCCGGATCAAAACCAAGAATCTTAATAACATCTTCAGGAGTTTGTTCGAGTTCTTCGTCATCAGCGTCATCATCTTCATTGTCGTCTATGAATCTTTCTTCGTCAGACATTACTTTTCAACCTCCGATTCCCATGAGGAAAATGCCCTCTAATTTATGTAGGCCTTCAGAACAACAACAGGTGTATGTTATTCCATAAACGAATAGCACTGGTTAAATACTGGCCTTGGCCATTGCCATCTCATCGACTGAATAGGGCTTTAAGATGGCCAGAAGTTCTTTTTGATCCTGGTATTCTGGATTAATCCATGAAGCCTCTTTCTCTTTTGAAACAATAACCGGCATGCGGTCATGCACTGAAGCGACCAATTCATTCGCGTCGGTGGTAATGATGGTGCAGGTATCAACACGGTCTTTGCCCGGTAATATCCAGGTTTCATATAAACCAGCCAACCCGAAAGGCTCACCTGATTTTAAGTAGAATCGCATTGGTGTTTTTCGGCCCGCTTCCTGCTTCCACTCATAAAAGCCATCTGCCACGATTAAACATCGACGCTTTCTAAAAGCCTGTCTGAAGGATGGTTTTTCCGAAACGGTTTCCGCCCGTGCATTGATCATCTTGTATCCAATGCTAGGATCTTTGGTCCAGGCCGGAATAAGCCCCCATTTGAAATCGACCAATCGGTTTATGCTATCGCGAATTACAGCCGCAATCATCCGGCCAGGGCTTATGTTGACGCCAGGGTGGTATTCACCGGAGACTTCCTGGATGTCGAAAGACTGCACGATTCTCGATAAATCAGTCAATAAAACGAATCTACCGCACATTTGAGGTTCCCGGGTAAAAAAATGCACACAACTATAAAACGCTATTCGTGGTAGTCGATAACCACAACCCAGTGTCGCCCAATCCCGCTTGTTGGTTCTACAGGCC
>Ga0302246_1000847_pt1 | contig 24322 bp, 19 predicted proteins | sample AAG_UR_Trp_MG_FD_193533 | JGI IMG/M metagenome (GOLD analysis project Ga0302246, IMG submission 193533) | Enriched activated sludge microbial communities from anaerobic digester in WTTP, New Holstein, Wisconsin, United States - AAG_UR_Trp | ecosystem: Engineered > Bioreactor > Anaerobic >... | reverse complement strand
GTCATGTCTTCTTCTTCGGGAGTTTCGGCAACTTTTTTGGGGTAAGGATCGTTTTTCATCGGATCATCCGGTTTTTTTCTGTTGATCATACGAACAAAAAAAGCGGACTGTCAACATGAAAGGTATGGCGTAAAATGAATGATGGTGTCATTTCTTTCACGTCTTGACAGTCATTTTCTGCATGAAAAATTATATTGACAAACTTTTTTCTTCCCTGTATCAACCTACCTACCGGTAGGTAAAGGGCAAGGGGGTGGAAATTGGAAGATAACAAGCAGTCATTGCAAACGGAGCTGTCGGAAGATGGCACCGCGCGGGAACGTCTGCTGCAAGCTGCGATGGAACTTTTTACCCAAAAGGGTTACGCGGCCACGTCCGTCCGGGAAATTGTCGCAGCGGCCGGTGTGAGCAAGCCCGTTCTGTATTACTATTTCAAGAACAAGGAGGGAATCTTTCAGGAAATCGTCCGATTCGGCATTGAAAAGGTGGATAACCTGATTCTGGAAGTTGCGGGCATGAATGGTTCTGTTTTACCTAAAATCCGGCACCTTTTTGAACGGACTATCTGGATGATTCAGGAGGACCTGCCGATCATGCGGCTTCTGTATGCCGCTCAATACGGAAGGTGCCGGGAATTGCCCGCTGTCAATCTTCAGGATATTGAGGATCGCTTCGACGATGCGGTTCTGGCGCTGGTGAAGGAAGGCATCCGGCGGGGGGAATTCGTCGGGGATGATCCTGGGATTATGCGATGGATTCTGGTCGGTGCCATCTCCCTTACGATGGAGATGATACTTTTCCGCCCGGAACTGGGGGGGGGGAGGGATAGCCTCATCCGGATGGTCGATCTGATCCTCCGCAGATTTACCGTATCGACGCCATGATGAGGTAAGACTGCGAAGGGATTGCCTGTAATATCAATCGGCGAAAAGCCGAATTCATGGCACGTAAATTCATGATGCCGTAAAAACCCTCCTTTGTCATTTTGAGGAGCGCCAGCGACGAAAAATCTCTTGTTATAATAGATCTTTCGCGTTCGCTCAGGATGATAAATTGAGCATTTTCCGACTTTTTACGGTTTCATCAAAATTTACCTGAAGGAAAATGAATTTGGGGGAGAGGGAGTTTTTTGTGAGGGGGGATCAAGAAGGATGGTCTCGTAAAAAGTCGGCCAAGCGGTCATGCCGGGCTTGGAGGCTGTGTCAGAATGACCACAAACGTAAATTAGGCATTATGACACATCCTCTTGAACCGGCATCCATAACTTGATGAAAATACTGGATTCCGGGTCGCACGACCCTTGTTCGAAATGACAAGATAGAGGTCCTTTGCGACTTTACACAGTTTCATCAAGAAGAATAGCGGATTGGTTTTTAAGATATGTTTGGGGGGGACAGAATGACCGTGCAAAAGTGGTTTGTTTGGGGGGTGATCCTGTTTCTGGGGGGAGTTTTATGCGGCTGTTCCGCCCAGGGTTCCGAAAATCGCAGCGATAAGAATGATTCCGCGAAGCCGCCCGTGGCGGTCGAGGTGTTGCAGGTTTCGCCCACCGACCTAACGGAAGTCATCGATGTGGTCGGTTCCCTTTCTCCCAAGTTCCAGACGGATGTGAAATCGCAGATGACGGGCCTGGTCCGGGAAGTCTATGTGACGGAGTGGGTTCCTGTCCGTAAGGGAACAATTCTGGCAAAACTTGATGCCCGCGAAGAAGATGTCGTGCTCCAGAAGGCTGATGCCGACCGGGCCGCAGCCAGGGCCAACCTGCTCCAGGCCGAGGCTGCGGGGAAGCGTGCCGAGCGTGAATACCAGCGGGCGATCAATCTGAAGGAAGCCGGTCTTGTAACCCAGCAGAATCTCGATGATGCAACGACGGCAAAGGAAGCCGCCGAGGCGGCGATTGCCTCAGCAAAAGCCCAGGCCAATGCTGCCGAGAAAGGGGTTCATTACGCCGGAACCCGCCTGTCGAAGATGGTGATTGTTTCCCCCATGGACGGTGTTGTCGCCTATCGGGATATTAACGTCGGCGATCTCGTGGGTGAAATGGGCGCGCAGAAACCGCTCTTCCGGATTGTTGATAACCGGCTCCTCGATTTGACCGTCAACGTGGCCAGCCGTTCTCTGGGAAAGGTTCGGGTCGGCCTTCCCGTGACGTTTACAACCGACGCCTTTCCCGGCAGAATCTTCGAGGGGAAGGTGTCCTTTATCAATCCTGTCGTCAATGATGCCGATCGTACCGTCCAGGTTCGGATCGAGATACCGAACCCGGATCAGGTTCTGAAAGGGGGCCTCTTCGTGAAAGGGCGGATCGTTGCCGGGACCCGAAGAGGCGTTCTGCAGGTACCCCGGAGCGCCCTGGTAAACTGGGACCGGATCAAGAACACCGGGCAGGTCCTGATCGTGGATAAGGTGACGGCTCGATTGGCACCGGTTAGGATCGGAGTGGCCGCAGACGAACGCGTGGAAATTGTCTCCGGCCTTCGGGGAGGCGCGATGGTGATTACCCGCGGAGGTTTCAATGTCCGCCAGGGTGACCGCGTCAAAATCATGAAGAGCAATTAGGAGAGGGGCCCATGCTGATCTCCGACGTATCCATCAAACGGCCTGTTTTCGCCGCCGTCATGATGCTGATTCTTCTCACCCTGGGTCTTTTCTCCTTGAAGCGCCTGCCCATCGACATGTTTCCCAATGTCGAAGTGCCGGTCATTTCCATCGTTACCGAGTATCCCGGAGCTTCCCCCGAAACGGTGGAACGGGAGGTGTCCAAGCGTATCGAGGAGGCTGTCAACCCCATTTCCGGAGTTAAGCACGTTACCTCCATATCTCGGGAAGGGGTTTCCACCGTCATTGTCGAGTTTCGTCTCGAAGTCAAAATCAACGAAGCCTCCCAGGAAGCGCGGGCCAAGATCAATGCAGTTCGGGGGGATTTGCCGGAAGAGATCGAAGAACCCATCATCCAGAAGCTCGATTTTTCGGCCATGCCGATTGTCAGCCTGGCCGTGCGTTCCGATGTCATGTCTCCCCGGGAATTGACTACCCTGGTCGAAAAGCGGGTCAAACGGCGCATAGAAAGTCTTTATGGCGTAGGCAAGGTCGACCTGGTCGGTTTCCTCAAGCGAGAGGTGAATGTCCTGATCGACCCCGTGCGGGTCGAAGCTTTGGGCATGGGGATTAACGAGATCATCGGAGGACTGCAGTCGGAAAACGTGAACACGCCCCTGGGGCGTCTGCGGCGGGGAATGGAAGAGGTGCCTCTTCGCGTTTCGGGTAAACCCGAGTGGGTAGAAGAGTTCCGGACCATGGTGATTGCCCAGCGTCAGGGCCGGCCGGTCAGTATTTCCGATGTTGCCGAACTGCGGGACGGTATTGAAGAGCAGCGAACCCTTGCTCTGCTCAACGGGTCTCCCGCCGTCGCCCTTGATGTGATGAAACAGACCGGCGCCAATACGGTCGATGTCGTCGACAGCGTCAAGCGGGAAATCGATCGTCTGCAACAGGACCTTCCTCCGGCGGTGCGGATCGAACTCGTCCGGGATGGCTCCATTGAGATCCGGGATTCGGTCCACGATGTTTCGATGACCCTGATTATCGGCGGTCTTTTGACAATCCTCATTGTTTTCTGCTTTCTCAACTCTTGGCGCTCCACCGTCATCACGGGCCTGACCCTGCCGATTTCGGTCATTTCCTCCTTCATTGTCATGAACTTCATGGGGATGTCCCTGAACGTCATGACCCTCATGGCCCTGTCGCTTTCGATCGGGCTGCTCATTGACGATTCCATTGTCGTCCGTGAAAATATCGTTCGCCACCTTGAACGGGGGCAGAGTCACTTTACGGCGGCACGGGAAGGGACGAATGAAATCGGTCTCGCCGTCATCACGACGGCCTTTGTGGTCATGTCCGTATTTATTCCCGTTGCCTTCATGAAGGGAATCGTCGGGCGGTTTTTCATGAGCTTCGGCATTACCGTGGCCTTTGCCGTTCTCGTTTCTCTTTTTGTGTCCTTTACGCTCGATCCCATGCTGTCCTCACGCTGGTTCGACCCCGATATTGCCCGCCAGGGGAAACGGAACTTTTTCTCGCGGGGACTGGATGCCTTTAACCGCTGGTTTGATTTGACGGCCGACCGCTACCGCAGCCTTATCGGCTGGTCCCTGGATCACCGCCGATTGGTTTTGGGGATTGTCGCCGTTGCATTCTTCGTCGGCGTCGCCGCTTTTGGAAGCCTTGAAAAGTCGTTCATCCCCGACCAGGATATGGCCGAATTCCAGGTCAATTTCCAGACCGCTCCCGACGCCTCCATTGAGGAAAGCGAAGGGCGGCTTGGCGCGGTGCTGTCCATGCTGGGGAAAATTCCCGAGGTACGGCGGACTTACGCCAGTATCGGCGCCGGAGACGCCGGCACCGTCCGGGATGTCAAGGTTTATGTGAAGCTTTCGGAGAAGGGAGAACGTAACCGGACCCAGCAGGAAGTGGAGTGTGATGTCCGAAAACACCTCCAGGATATTCCCGGTATCATCCCGGCCATGGTTGAAGCGGGAGGCCCGATGGCGGGAGAAAAACCGCTCAACGTCAGCATACGGGGTGAAGATATCACCCTCCTGAAGAAATATGCCGTTCAATTAAAAGATGCCCTTTACGGCATTCCCGGGGTTGTCGATATCGAAGTTCCCTTGGAACTGGATATCCCGGAGTATAAAATGATCGTGGACCGGGAACGGGCGGTGAACTCCGGGGTTACGACAAACGACATTGTCAGGACAGTCGGCGTCCTGGTCGGAGGGAAAGCCGTATCAACCTACGAGGATGAGGACGGCGATGCCGTCGATGTGCGGCTCCGCATGGCCGAGAACCAGCGCCGGGATATGACACAGGTGGAGAATATCCGCCTCGCCGTTTTTCAGCAGAACGGGGAGAAAATATTCGTCCCATTGAATAGCCTGGTCGAACACAAAGTCAGCACGACACCTTCGGAGATTGACCGCCGTGATCTTACCCGGCAGGTCGTCCTGTCGGCGAATCTGGAGCATCTGGCCCTGGGTACGGCCGTCGAAAAAATCAAGGAGGCAGCGGCAAAAATTGAGATGCTGCCGGGTTACCGGGTCATCTTTGCCGGGGAGGCGGAGGAGATGCGGGACTCTTTCGGCTACATGGCGGAAGCCCTCCTCATGGCGGTCATTTTCGTATACCTGATTCTGGCCGCCCAGTTTGAATCCTTCATCGTTCCGCTGGCCATCATGGTGTCGCTTCCCCTGGCGATTTTCGGCATGGCGGGGATGCTTCACTTAACCGGCGACACGATCAACATCATGTCCCTCATCGGCCTGATCATGCTCATGGGACTCGTCTCGAAAAACGCCATTCTCCTGGTCAGCTTTGCCAGGGACATGCTCCGGCAGGGGATGGACCGCCGGGAAGCTCTCATCGCCGCGGGGCGAGTCCGCCTCCGCCCCATCATGATGACGACACTCGCCATGATATTCGGCATGCTTCCCGTGGCGCTCGGTATCGGCAAGGGGGCGGAAATCCGGTCCCCCATGGGACGGGCCGTAATCGGGGGGCTTTTAACCTCGACCATTCTCACCCTTTTGGTGATCCCCGTTGTTTACACCCTCTTCGATGATCTTGAAAACTGGATCAAGGTGAAATGGCAAGGAAAGGGATTTCATAAATGAAAACAGGTTCTTTCAAACGGCTCGGTCTGTTTGCCTTTATTATTTTCATCGCCGGTACGGCTGTTTTCTTACCCCTCTGCCGTGACGGGGCACAGGCGGCCGGGCCGGCGGCATCGGTTCGGATTCTTACCCTTGACGATGTGCGGACCATTGCCATGGATCAGAACAAGGATATCCAGAAGGCGCTGGAGTACCGGCGCTACGTGGAAGGCCGGTACGTGGCGGAACGGGCGGCGGCGCTTCCTCAACTGACCGCTCACCTGGGTGTTACGAAATCCCGTGACGGAAGCCAGGAAGGCCTCATGGGGGGCATGGTCCCGGTGCGGACCGAACTCCAGTCCGCCGAAGTGACTCTCACGCAGGCCCTTTTTACCTGGGGGCAGGTCGGTGCGGCCATCCGGGCGGCGAAAGTGGGCATGGCCGGCGCGGAAGATCAGCTCAGGATCATCCGGGAGGCGACCTTGCGGGATGTGACGACGGCGTTTTACAATGTGCTCCTGGCCAAGGAACTCAACCGGATTGCCGTCCAGAATCTTGACCAGAAAGATCGCCATTTGAAAGAGATGACCCGCAAGTTCCAGGCTGGTGTGGCGACGGATTACGATGTCCTGTCCTGGGAGGTGGCCGTGGAGAACGCCCGGCCCGAGGTGATCAGGACGGAGAATCTGATTCGCACGACCATGGATCAGCTCCGCTTCCTCCTGGGGATGGATGAGGGGCTGATCGACGTTTCGGGAGCGCTTGATACCTTGGATGCCCCTCATCCCGAATACGATGAAACCCTGAAGATGGCACGGGAGAAACGACCTGAATTGTCGGAAATCAGAAACCGCACGCAGATTGCCGAAGAAGTTGTGACCATTGCCAACGCCGGCAACAAACCCCGCCTCGATCTTCGTGCCGATTACGGCTACAAGGATTGGGAACATGACGATGCGCTTTCGAACGGTGAACTCTGGAGTGCCGGACTTTATATTACCTTTCCTTTTTTCGATGGGCTGCGTACACGGGGACAGGTCAGGCAGGCGAAAAGTGAGGCGGCGTCGCTGCGTATTGAAGAATCGAAACTGCAGGACGAGATTGCCCTCCAGGTTAGGGACGCGATCAACGCGGTCCGGGAAGCCGGTGAAATTCTGAAGGCGCTCTCCAGTACGGTCGCACAGGCGGACCGGCTTCTTGTCATGGCTGAGAAGGGCTATGAATACGGCGTCAAGATCAAGCTGGATGTCGACGATGCCATTTTCAACCTGAATTCCGCCAAGGCCAACCTGGCCAAGGCCCGGCGTGATTACCTGGCTGCCCTGGTCAATCTGGAATGGGTGAAGGGGTGCCTGGTGCAGTAAAGGCCGCCACTGTCGTCGTTTGAAGAGCGAAGCGACGGGAAATCTTGAAAAGTCAATTCCATGCAGGTAGAATCAACCTAAAATAGTCATTTTTAGAACCTTGATAGCCCAAGAAATATCGCATATAGTATCACGCAACATCATGATGAAAAGAGCCTCTTAGATATGTTTCAATCCTCTGCAGAACAACCGGAACTTTGTTATCCCACATCAGTCGTTAAGTCTGAAATATCGCTTTATCTTGTATATTCTTCACAGCTAGGTGCCCTTTATAAAGGTGACTGCCTTCAACTTCTTCCCTATATCAATGATTGTTCTGTAGATACCGTTTTTGCAGATCCACCCTTTAATTTGGCAAAAGAATATGGTTTGAAAGTCAATGACTTAAGGTCAGACGATGATTATCTCCTTTGGTGTAAAGAATGGTTATTGCATTGTGTGAGAATCTTAAAACCTGGTGGATCACTCTTTCTATACAACCTTCCGAAGTGGAATGTTCACCTGGGATGTCAGCTTTCCGGAATGGGGATGACCTTTCGTCATTGGATTGCGGTTAATATCAAATCGTCATTACCTATACCAGGAAGACTTTATCCATCTCATTACAGTCTCCTCTATTATACGAAAGGAAAGGCGAAGACCTTCAGAAAAATACGGACCCCTATTGAAAAATGCCGCCATTGCGGCCAGGAAATTAAGGATTATGGAGGTCATAGAGGCGCCATGCATCCCGACGGCGTCAATCTGACCGATGTTTGGAATGATATAACCCCTGTCCGTCATTGGAAGTTCAAGAGTAGAAAAAGAAAATTGAATCAGTTATCCACAAAGATTTTGGAAAGAATTGTTCAAATATCTACTAGGGAATGTGACGTTGTACTAGACCCTTTTGGCGGAAGTGGGACGACCTACGATGTTTGTGAACGACTTGGGCGTCACTGGATTGGGATGGAATTGGAGAGCTGCGAAGTTATCATCGAACGTCTTCAAAATGAAAATCTCTGCCCGCACAAATCGGGAGATGTTGTTGAAGAAGATTAGGAGATGAGGTGCGCACGGAAGCCGTTATCGATGCCTTCAAATCGGAATTAACCGCCGAATTATTCTCGCCGGATCGGAAGTTGATTCCTAATCTGAACGATCTTTACGAACTGGAGTTGGCTTTTTATGAAAACCGCATTCTTTCCGATGATGAATTGATCAGAAATGGGGCTTTTTTTTCTCTTATCGGTAAAGAATACACGCGCCATTTTCTGATGTGCACCGGTGAATCGTTGAAGTTGCCCAATCACTCCTCATCCCGACTCCGATCCTTTTTTGAAGCGAATTTATTCCGTACTGGTTATGCAACCCATGGACTTTTCCCTTATCGGGGGAAATTCCATCCTCAGATGATAAAGGGTTTGCTGAATATCATGGGGCTCAAACCGGGCGATTCCGTATTAGATCCCATGATGGGATCTGGAACTGTTCCGGTTGAGGCAAGTCTTATGGGCATAGAATCTGTTGGTATTGATGCCAGTCCGTTTTGCCGTTTCATGAGTCAGACGAAGATTGATGCCTTATCCATGTCCCTTGAACGGGTGCGAAAAGCCTTACCTAATTTCGAGGAAGTCTTTTCTTATTTTCAGAAAAGGATTGGATCACCCCGCCAGGGGAGCAAAATTGATTTGGTTAAGTCGCGAAGTACTGTCATTTCTGTCATGGAAAAGGCATCGGAGTATGCAACCATTAAAGACAAAGATAAGTTAAGCAACAGAGAAAAAGACACGCTGCATACATATAATTTTCTTTTGTTAGCTTATCTTGACAGTGCCGGATATGCGCAAAGAAGCGCGCGGAAACAGCCCCTTGAACAATTCAAGGCGATATTGGAACGATATCTCTTTGTCGCGGAAAAGATCCAAAAAGTTCTGAACGGTTTGGAGGGTGAGTTAGCGTCAGCGAAAATCTTGGAAGGTGATGCTCGGGAGCTTCCATTGCCGGACAGTAGTATCAATGGAATTATCTTTTCGCCGCCTTACAGTTTTGCCGTCGATTATTTGGATAACGACGCCTTCCATTTGAGTTGTCTAGGGGTTGACACGGAAGCCCTGCACGAAAAAATGATTGGACTCCGTGGCCGCAATGTATTGGCGAAGTTTGAGTACTATAAAGAAGATATGAGGCGGGTTCTGTCTGAATGCGCTCGTGTGCTACAAACCGGTTGCATGTGTACCATCATCATTGGGACAAACAACAACCAATTAGGAAAAGCGTTGGGAATTTCGCCTGGCGAAGTTAAAGGGCTCCATGAAATCATCATTGATCTTGGAGCCGGTTGTGGTTTCGTGCCCGTTAAAATTATGAGCAGGCCCATTATTGGCATGTCGAATACGATGCGGCGGGAGTTTATTGTAATTCTTCAGAAACGATGCCCGCTTACTGAATAGCCCGTCCGTCTGTACCTTTCCCTATTCGTTGGACATCGTTGCTAATGTTGTCATGTTCAATCGCGATGATTAGAAGTAACCCTTCATCAACATCGAGTGCATTCCATAAGGGAAAGTAAGGCTCAAGCTCTTGGATGTTGCCGATGCGATCTGTTAGATATTGATACATCTTGCGGGTTGGTACGATCAACGCCCCTCCAATCAGAGTCTTTTTCAAGATTCCCAGGGCCATTTTGTTGATTGAGCGATGACTAGAAGATATATTGCCCGTCTCCCATTCAACGCAAAAGAGACGATCCTTTACAACACAGGTGGCGTCCATCGGACCGGGCCTCGTGAGAGTAGCAATGTCAACCCGAGTTTCTAATTCCCAGCCCAATTCTTGCAACTTTTTCATGCACTCTCTCTTAATGGGCTTAACACCATTTCCTTCTCCCCGTTTCTTGCCGGACTGATTGAAAAGGGTGAATGACCCGGACCCTGGTGGCCACTCTATGGATCGTATTGCTTCAAAAATTTGTTTTTCAATTCTTTTCCAGTCATCTGATAGGGAGAACCTCCCCGCATCGACAAGTCGCTCACATTTGATTATCTTCATGTTTAAGCAGTCTTTCCCTTGGAAATTATCATTTATTGACTTGCAATTCGACATTCTTAATAAGAATGGAGGGATCAACGTTTAAAGCTTTCGAAAGTTTAAAGATGGTCTGTAGGGAAGGGCTCTTTTCACCCCGTTCAAGCAGACTGATATAGGTTCGGTGGTATCCGCTTTCAAAACCGAGTTTTTCTTGCGACAGCCCACATTTCTGACGGAGTTGACGTAACACAGAACCGAAGGCTATGCTTAGATCGTCAACGTTCCGTGATAGAGTAGTTTTTCCCATGCCAAGATAATGACCAAGTGAATACTATAAATCTACAGACTATAGTGTGAATTCAAGTTTTCTTACGGTGAAAAAATTTCTGAGAAGTTGATCGGAGGAATCCGGAATGAATTTGACCGGATGCCGGATCGAGAGGCTGTGTCGTAATGTCATTCTGAGCCGTCAGGCGAAGAATCTCGTTTTTTAACATCCTGTTATGATTCAATTCTTCACGGAGTTTGTCCTTGAATGAAACAAAGGATTCAGAATGACCTCAAACGTCAATCGGGTATTTCCTGTTCATGGCTCTCCATCATCAGGAAAGATTTTCTTGAAAAATTCAATCAAGGATTACTGCAGGTTGGGACGGTTCGATAGTGTGGTCGAACATACATCTGATTGCGGCCATTGGGAATGGTAAAATTTCTCCGGGAGAGATTCGCAGCTAAAAAACAGCATTTCCAAAAATATAAATAAGTTGTAAAGTTTCTCAGGTTTTGGGCGGGCAGGTCGAGTTGTTTTTTAACAATCCCAATCAAGAAAGGGAGGTTCGTATGAAGAAAATTTTCATGATCATTGTTTGCGCCGTGTTTCTCTGGTCATCGCCGGTCTTTGCCGCAGGTCCGAAAACCTACCAGGTAACGGGGCCGGTTCTGGAAATCAAGGGGAATGTGATTGTCGTGCAGAAGGGAAAGGAGAAGTGGGAAATCCTCAAGGATGCCGCAACCAAAGTGAAAGGCGATCTTAAGGTCGGCTCCAAAGTGACCATTGATTACACGATGAAGGCGGCCGCGATTGAGGTGAAGGGCGCGTCCAAGTAAGCGACGCGGTAGCGGCATCCGCCGTTGAACGGAGTAAACCCGGCCGGAAATCCGCTGTTTTGCAGGAAGACGGCTGTTTGCCGGCCGGGAACGAATTTTCTTCTGCTCCGTGACGAGGGGTTCTTTTCGCCCCCGATCGGTGTCCATTCCGAAAAATCCGGGGGATTACGAAGGAAAACTGGTCAAGGTGAGCGGCGCCTTCAGGGAAAGCAGGAATATTCCCCTCACGAAAGGCTTCAAACTGAAAGATGAAACGGGCGGAATAGCCGTGTTGTTTTTCGCGGGGCCGTCAAAATGACCGCCTCGCAAAGAGTCCGTTCCCGTCGTTCTGAGAAGTTCCGGAGAGGAAGAATCTATTGTGACATTAGATCTTTCGCTGGAGCTCAGGGTGACATCCGGAGCGTTCCCCGACCTTGTCAGAGATGAACAGACTAAAATATCTTGTCAAAAAAATCTTCGGCAAATACGCGGCGCAGATAGACCAGAAGTCCGTCATAAAAGACATCTATTCAGAACTGGAGCTATCTCCCGGCTACTTCATGATGCTGAACCTGGCCAATCTCATCGCACTGTCCGGCTTGCTCGTCAACAGCATTGCGGTGATCATCGGGGCCATGCTGATATCTCCGCTTATGGGCCCCATGATCAGCTTCGGGTTTTCGTTCGTCACCGGTGACAACACCATCTGGAGAAAATCTCTCAAAAAATTGATCCTGAGCGTCGTAATCACCATCCTGATCGCCGCGCTGGCAACGTACTTGTCTCCTCTCAACGATGTGACAAGTGAAATCCTTTCCCGGACGAAGCCGAATCTCTTCGATCTGATCATCGCTTTCCTGGCCGGGTCCGCCGGGGCGGTCGCGATATGCACGAAAAAGAATTATCTTACGGTCGTTCCCGGCGTGGCGATCGCAACGGCCGTGATTCCGCCGTTAAGCGTCACCGGTTTCGGTTTGGGTGTGGGTGATTTATCGATCGCGACGGGCGGTTTCTTCCTGTTTTTCACGAATTTTGTCGCCATCGTCATAACCAGTTGCTTGGTGTTCTTTTTCTATGGTTTCCGGCCGTTCGCGACCGGTGACGTCGAGAAAAGCAAGTTGAACAGACGAATCGTCCTGCTTCTCCTGCTTCTTTGCACAATCTCGATTCCCCTTGTCTATACCCTTGGCGTGACCATTTCGGAAGCCAAGCTGAAAAAGGACATCAAAACCGTACTGCACGATATCTACGATAAAAAAGGATTGTCCAGGGTGTCGACATTTTCCTATTACAAGCACGAAAAAGGCATGCTGGAAATAGACGCGGCGGTCAAAACCGTCCACAACATCAAGAATCAGGAGATCCTGTCCGCGGAAAAAATCATCAGGGACCGGCTTCAACGCAATGTCAGGCTCAATCTCGAACAGGAGAAGGTGGTCAAGGGCGGCTTGGAAGATGAAACAACCGCTACTCGATTGCCGATAATCACTCCGGCAGCTGTACCGCCGGCGGCGCTTGTGAAAAAGTCCAGGGAAGAGATTCTGGAAGCCGTCAAAGTCCCCGTACAGCGGGTGGAAGAAACCCTTTCTCCCTCGCAAGTCGTGGATTATTCGGTGAGAATCGGGAATGACAACCCACGGCTGTTCATCCGCCTGAAAATAAGGAGGGATACCCCCCTGTCGGGCGAACAAATCCAGTGGCTTGGCAAGATTCTGGCTTCCGAGCTCAAGTACCCCGTTGAACTTTCCGTTGACGTGGTTCCTTTTATTCCACCGTTGGTTTTCAAGACGGGTGACATCGCGCTGGATGAGGGGATGAAAGAAGCGTTGCACGGTTTAAAGGAGATTTATCAGCTTGATCCCCGCCTCCTGATCGTCGTTGAAAGCGGCCCGGAGGCTTCCCTGCCGTATCGTGAGCGGATTGCGGCGGCCGGGAAAAGGGCGGAAGCAGTTTCGGCGTTTTTAAACACGTATTGCCAAATTCCCCCCGCGCACATTGAGCTGAAACGAATGTCCAAGGCGATGAAGATTCCGGTCGTCAGGGTATCCGTTTACCCGGCAGAACGCCGCCCGTCGCAATGATGATGATTCCGACACGGCCGGCGTCGTTTCCGGCAGAGTGTGTCTTCAGGCTGTGTCGCAACGGGTATTTTTGTCATTTCGACCACAGGGAGAAATCTTTAAGTGAAGTTATTTCAACCTATTGAGATTTCTCGCATTCGCTCGAAACGACCATTTCCGTAATGATGACACAGTCTTCTTACCGGGCATGTCTTCTGAGTGACTTAAACGTTGCTCCTCAATAAACCAGCCCGAAAGGGCGTGGAACGCTGACAATTCCGTTGACACGTGGAGATTCTCTTCCTATATTTCCATCAGCCTAAAAAGGCTGGGTCTGAAAATTTCGGATAATAAGCCGGGGAGTCTGCCAGGAGGTGGTTTCTTGCGTGAAAGATCACGTTTTTAAGTGTGCAAACCGTTTTTGCAGGAGGCTGGCGGCGTTGACTTGCTGCTTGGCCGTTCTTGCCGTCGTTTTTTTTGCCTTCGATCGGCCGGTCCGGGCGGCGGGAGATTTGGGGGGAGGGCCGCCCCCGAAAAGCTCCCTGGACATTCCCGATCAGGTCGAATTTGCCGGTACCGCCATCCCCCTGGACCGCTACGACATGCGGGAGCGGTACGACCGGGAACAGACGGCCTTTACCTATGCGTACGCTTCCACCATCGTGACGATCAAGCGGGCTAACCTCTACTTTCCGATTATCGAGCCGATCCTCGAACAAAACGGTGTTCCCGACGATTTCAAGTATCTGGCCCTGGTGGAGAGCAATTTCAACACGCGGGCTTATTCTTCGGCCAAGGCCGCGGGGTTTTGGCAGTTTATGCCCGAGACGGCCAAGCAATACGGGTTGGAGGTTTCCAATGGCATCGACGAACGCTACCACATCGAAAAGTCTACCGAGGCGGCCTGCCGTTACCTGAAGGACGCCTATGACCGGTTCGGCGACTGGCCGACCGTGGCGGCATCCTACAATGCGGGCATGCAGCGCATCAGCAGCGAGCAGGCCATGCAACAGGCGGACGGCTTTTTCGATATGCTTGTGTTCGATGAAACCAGCCGCTACGTCTTCCGCATTCTGGCTATCAAGGAAATTCTCCGCCATCCTCAGAAATACGGTTTTTACATCAGGCGGGAGCATCTTTATCCGCCCATCGGGTTCACCGAAGTGACCGTGACCGGGCCCGTCGAGAGCTGGGCCGAATTCGCCAAGAGCCATGGTATTACCTATGCCCAGCTAAAAGATTTCAATGTCTGGATTCGCGGAAACATCCTGGAAAACGTGGACGGCAAAACCTATGTGGTGCGGATACCGCGAAAAGAGGACCTGACTTTCGATGCGAAAAAGATCAAGGTCTATCAGAAAAACTGGGTTACGGACTGATATCGATTCCGACCCGTATCCGGCATGACAGGCACGGTCAAAACAAGGCAGAGCCGTTACTGGCTCCGCCTTGCATGTTTAAGCTGTAAAAGCGCATTATTTCCCATCCTCCGGCGAATACCGGCTAAAACGACCAGCCCGGCACCCAGGAACCACACCGCTCCCGGCAGGGGGACCACGTGTGTTTCCAGGCGTACTCCCCATTCCTCATAGCCTGCATCAGCTGGATTGGCTTCGTCACCGAACTTGGACCAAAGGATCATGTTCGTCAACATTGGATCGGTACCAGGGGCCTCTGGAAAGTATGCAGCCATCTCGGGTTTCCCACTGCCGTTCACGTACGGAATCAAAATCGAATCGCCTGCGGGCATGGCCCAAACCCTTATCACTCCTGAGCCTGCCGTGTCGGCCAATGCATTGAGCTCTTCAATTGTGCCGCCAAACGAGCCTGCAATTGCAGACGTTGCGATGAAAATCTGCAGATCAACCATGGCCAACGCACTTTTCCCCGTTTGATTGACATCAAGTAGAAACTCACGGTACAGGGTTCCCGGATCCCCTCCTATTTCACGACCATCAAACAGCATCGGATCGTTCCGAAGGAGGCTGTGGGTGTAGGTCAGGTCCCCTTTTGCGTCGTAAGGAGGTTTATTGCCCCGCCAAGAACGGTCGTTGGTATTATAGCCTTTTTCAAAACCTTTAACATCTTGCGGTGAACCGAGTCGAACAAAAGGATCCAACACCCCTGATCCTGACGATCCCTCAGGAACAACGGTTGTAAAAATGGCGGTACCATCGATTGTTCCGAAAGTCGTGGCTGTAAGGTCAACAGTATACGCCCCCGCTGGTGCGGAAAAAAGCAGTGCTCCAATGATCAAAAATTTTAACTCCTTCATCTTCTGCCTCCATGATACTTGACCAAGGCCAGTCTTGTGGAGCTTTTGCATAACCCCTCTTTATCCCGCTTTATCACCCCCCTTCCTCTGTTGACAAATCTGAAATGCCGGTTAGAACGCAACGAAGAGCGTTGCCCTCGTCATCCGCAGTCAAAAGGATCCGGTCGGTCTTTCCCCCCTCATTGCTTTTTGCGAGCAACGGCATAGACTTTCACAATCCTTCGTCCAATAAGAAAACCGCCTTGCATGACCCTTTCATACCGGCAGCTCGGCTGTCTCATGATGAAATAAAAACCCCTGGCTTTCCTAATGATTTACCGATACTACAAAGAACATGTGAATGCGACACGTAAAGATTGCCGAATCTTTATCAGTGCAAAACTGACAATTTTGCATGATTACATCGGCAAGCAAATACTCAAAACGTCATGCCGGACTCGGAGACGGGTCGATTCAATGGCCGAAGGAATAAAAGCGATCGCGGTGAAGAAGGGAGCGCGTTGAACAGGATGCAGACGGCGATTGCAGCCGATTTGAGCCTATTTCGGATTCAGCTTCTTTTCGAACATTTCAAGAAAAGGTCCATCCTCGCGCCAGCCGCGGCATGTATTGACCAGAAATTGAAGCATCGCTTTTGCCTGGTCGGAATCGAAAGCCGATGGTTTTTGTGATTCGTGTGCATCGAATCCCTGAAAGATGGCCGGGGCCATTGCGAGAAGAAGCTCCATCAGGTGTGTGCAGCCCTTATTGCCGCCGACCATTTTTTTTACTTTTGACGTAAAACCCTTGGTAACGGTCAGGCCTTTGATGGGGGCGAGGCAGTCAACCGCTTCCCGGCACACGTCCATGGGAACGGAGATCAGGTCGACATCGACATCCTCAATCAAAAGATTGGAACAGTTAACCAGCAATCGTATCGTCATGTAATGGATGACACCGCTCGGAAATATTCCGCCGGTTATCGGATAAGATTCCTGAAAACGGTCATCCCTGAGGAGACCTTCCACAATGATTCTTTGTCCATCATAATCGTATGTCGATACCTCTATCTTTCGTGTATGTAACTGTTTTCCTTTTGATTTCCAAATAGGTTGCATTTCGTTTTGATTCTCCTGAAAATGTTTCGGCAGACCCGGGATGCCTGTTTTTCTCCCCCTCTACAGCACCATCTCGATCAGGCGGGGGCCCGGTTCGGCCAAGGCGATTTTCAGCTCCCGGACGAGGTCTTCCGACGTCTCGACCGATACGCCCGGCACGCCCATTCCCTTCGCTAGACTGACCCAGTCGAGGTTCGGATTGCCGAGGTCGATCAGGGACAGGGAACTCGTTCCCGGTTCGGTATAACCCGCCCGGTCAAGTTCCAGCCGGATGATGTTGTAACTGCGGTTGGCACAGAGGAGGGTCTTGACGTTGAGTCCTTCCCTGGCCTGCGTCCACAGGGATTGGAGTGTGTACATGCCGGAGCCGTCGGCCTGGATGTTGATGACCGGCCGCTCCGGACAGGCGACGGCCGCTCCGGTCGCGACGGGCATGCCCTGCCCGATGGCGCCTCCCGTCAGGTAAAGCAGGCTGTGGGGCGCGACGGTAGCGTCCAGGGCTGAATAGGCCGTGGTCGAGGTGAGCCCTTCGTCGATGACGATTGCGTTTTCCGGCTGCAGGGCCGCTATGGCCAGGCACACCTTCTCCGGAGTCAGCTTTCCCGTCGGAAGCTTCGGGCGGCGGTAAGGGGCTGAAACTTTCTCCAGGGATGCTCCCGAAGAGGGAGCGCCCAGCATATCGGCCAGGGCTTCCAGGGCCGATTCGGTGTTCTGCCGGTCGCCGTCGAGGCGAAGCCGTTTTACCTCCGGTCCCATGAAATAACTGGGTTGACCCTCGTAGCCGAAAAACGTGGCCGGTTCATCCGTGCCGGCGAAAAGGGCTGCCTCGTAGGGTGCCAGAAGCGCCCTGGCGTGATCCGGAAAATAGGGGATACGGGTGACCGGAACCAGGCCTGCACCCCGTTCGATGCGGGAGGGAAAGGTGACGCTGAAAAGGTCGCAGCCGGTTTTGGCGCGGATCCGTGCCACGGCCGCAAGGCCCCGGCCAAGCAGGGCTCTTCCGTTCATGATGAGGGCCGTCTTCTTTCCGGAGCGGAGGACTTCGGCCGCCGCTTCGACCTGCCCTTGATTGATGGGGTCGAGAGAAAAGGAGGGTATCGTGGCCGGCACGCCCTGATATTCCGTCCAGAGGTAGTCGCTGGGGACGATCAGGCTTGCCACCAGGCCGTAGCGGCAGGCGGCGATGCCGCCGGCGGTGTCGGCCGGGATTGAGGCGACCGAGGCGGACGTCCGCTGCCATCCGGAAAAGGTTGAGCACAGTCCCGCAATATCCATGTTCAGCAGGGGATCGGCCTTGATGTGCCAAGAGGCGTGTTCCCCGATCACCATGAACAAGGGGCTGCGGGCCCGCCGGGCGTTGTGCAGGTTGGCGACGCCGTTGGCCGTTCCCGGCCCCAGGTGCATCAGCGTCAGGGCCGGCTTTTCCTTCATCCGCCCGTAGCCGTCCGCCGCGCCCGTGCAGACGCCTTCGAACAGGCCGAGGATGGGCTTGATCCGGGGGGTGGAATCGAAGGCGGTGACGATGGACATTTCCGTCGTCCCGGCGTTGGCGAAGCAGACCTCGATGCCTGCTTCCACCGCGGTATTGAGCAGGGCTTGTGCACCGTTCATGATGGGTTCCTCCAGGAGAGATGCGTTGATGATGGTTTATGAACGGGCTTGTGTCAATAAAAAAAAGAAAGCGGCCTGTACCATCCTGACCGTCACGGCGGGAAAATCCATCGGCAAGAAAAAAATGGGATCCTCCTTCCGCTTATCGCTTCAGGTGAATCTGGTTGTTTTTGTAATCGACGGTCATTTTGAAATCGGACAGGAAACTCATGCCGAGGAGTCCGTCGAAATAGGCGTTGTCATAGGCTTCATGCATGAAAAACGCTCGGACATTTTCCTTAACGGCTCCGCCGACGTCAATTTTTTCGATGAACAATTCTTCTGCGTTAGCCATACCGGCCGCCGTGATGACCTTTCCCTTTCGCCGATCATCCGGAAGATCCTGGTTGAGTCTTTTCAGGAGAGCCGCGTTGATTTTTATGGCCGACGCACCCGTATCGACGAGCATCTTGGCAGGGATGTAATTGTTGATCATGACATCGACCAGCATACCCTGACCAATGGATTCGAAGGGGATGATGAATTCCTGGGAGGTGTTCGTGGCGGAGGAAGGCTGGCGCAGGGTTTTGACCTGTATGGTTTTCCCCTTTTGGGGAGGCGTGACAGGAGGGGCATCCGAGTAATGGGACACGCCGTCTTCATCGACCCATCGGTAGAGGTCTCCTCCCATCGAGGCGGCCGGTTGGCAGAGAAAAAAGAAGGAAGCCCATAACAGCACAACAAAGGGTGTAAATGCCGATCTGCCGGAAACCATATGACTATCCCCCCGTAAGAAATTTTACGCCGCACTGGCCGACCTGGTGTAAGGTGTCAAGTGTGCGGCATATATTGATTGAGATATCCGCGATACCGGCGGACTAAGTACGATCGATTATCCATGACCGGCTGCGGGATCTTTGTCAAGAAAAAATTCTTCCAGGCATGGCACTTGTCACACTTACGCTGGGCAAGTCCGACGGCTCCGCAAAAAGCCAAAAATTCCCTCCCCCTCCCGGCAAGCTGTACCGCACGGGTGCGCTTGTCGTTCCCGGGGGCCTGTTTGTCATTTCGGCCGTGCGAAGAAATCGGGAAACTCCGCCCCAATTGTCAAGATGAAAGATTTGACCCCTCGCTAACCTGTTCCAGAAAAGGCGTGACGACGGCGTTGAATTCTTCCTGACGCTCGACAGGTACCGCATGGTGGGCGTCTGCGATCACGGCCAACTCCGCCCGGGGCATCCTGGCGACGAAAGCCTCCTTGAGGGAAACGGGGGTGTAATCGTGATCGGAGGCGACGACCAGGGTCGGTATTTGGATGCGTTCGATCCGGTTTGCCACGCTCCAGCCCAGGATGGCCCGCATGGACTGCTCGTATGCTTTCCGGTCATTTTCAGCCCACCTTTCGACAAAGGTTTCCCGGATTGCGGCGTGTTCCGTCTTCGGGAAGAGTTGACGGGCAAGAATTTTCCCCATCTTGCGCATGCCGAAAAAATGTACCACGGCAAAGTGCAGAAACGCGATGCGGTATTCCTTGAAAGTTCGGGGGACGAATTCCGGGCCGGCGTTCACGATGACCATGCTTTTCAAGAGCTGCGGATGATCGACTGCCAGTTGGAAGGCGATCATTCCTCCCAGGGACAGTCCCACGACATGGACGGGTGCGGCAGACAGCACCTGGATCAGTGCGGCCGTGTCGGCGGCGAACAGTTTCATGCTGTAGGGGCCGGGGGGATGGCTGGAATGGCCATGTCCGCGGATGTCGAAGACGATGACCCGGTAATTGCGGGAGAAAAAGTCGATCTGCGGCTGCCAGTCCCGGCCGCTGGACCCCAGACCGTGGATGAACAAAAGCGGCTCTCCGGAGCCTGTTGCTTCATAGTGCAGGACGATGTCGTTGGCTTGCAGGAAAGGCATCAGGATTCGATTCAGGCTTGACGGTTGCCGGACCGGTCCGGCAACCGTCCTGTTTTCGACTGTTACGCACCGCCTTCTGCGGCGATGAACCCCCGGGCGGGCGTTCCCGTATCCGCGGGGGTGCCGGCGATCTGGGCCAGGTAGACCGCGCCGAGAGTCTGGATATGTTCGGAGACGTTATCGAAGTAATTGAAGTGGGCCTGCTCCTCGTCGATAATGGTTTCAAACAGTTTTGCACTGATGCTGTCGCCGTTGTCACGGCAGATGGCCAGGAACTGGTTGTAGGCCTCGATTGTGTCGTCTTCCAGCTTTGCGTCGAAAGAGAATACGATGTCCACCTTCTGTCCTTTATCCGTTTTCGCCGCCGCGTCCGTGGTCGGTTCCCCGTCCAGTTCCTTGATCCTTTCGGCGAACATTTCGGCGTGGCGCATCTCGTCGATGGCGATCAGCTTGACTTTCAGGGCCAGGTCTCCGTAGTCGGAATTGTCCAGGTTGTAATGCTGGTTCATGTACTGGTGAATGGCATGCAGTTCCATGGAACGGGCCTTGTTCAATGCTTCGATCACCTTCTGCTTCCGTTTTTCCCTTGCTGTCTGAACCATGGTTCTCCTCCTTCGATCCGTTGTGGTGATAAAGGGTTAAATGAGCCTACAATTAAACTGGGTACATTGATTCTACATTTTGTTTTTGAAGCATTATGTCATTTCGACGAGCGGGGCGGCGAAAAATCTTAATCGCTTGGAAATGCTCAACATAAAGATTTCTCCCCGGGGTCGAAACGACGAGTTCCGTTGCATTGTCATTCCAGGAAAGCGCAGCATGCCCCGGAATCCAGAGAGGTGTTTTCCGTTCCGGGAACAATCCGTTGCATTTTAATCGTCTCGCAGCATATATGCAATCGATTAATGACGTCCGGCTCGTGACCGTGGCTAAATTCGCCGCGTTTTTTCTTTCATTGACAAACAGGATTCGATCAAGATAACTGGTCGTGAAAATTCGGACACGGGTGTGGGATGTTCGAGGCTGTGCCGCCGTGAGCATCTCTGTCGTTTCGGCTCCTTCGTTGCAGGGTGTCGGGATTTCCCGCATTTGTCCGAGATGACATTTACCTGGATTGCGGCACAGTTTCATCGATGCGAGCGTCAGGGGAGGTAATTTGGCAGGAAATTCGAAAAAATTCTACGCGGTGGCCAGGGGTTGCCGGCCCGGCATCTATACGGCCTGGTTCGGTGCGGGCGGGGCAGAGGTTCAGATCCGGGGTTTTGCGGGGGCCCGCTACAAGGGCTTTGCCACCCGGGAGGAGGCGGAACGGTGGCTTCGCGAGATGTCGACCGTTACGCAGGTTCCCGTGTCAGACATGCCCGGTGCGATATCCGAAACGAAAGTTCCTGCTGCGGGGAAGATCCACATGTATACCGACGGCGGCTGCCGGGGAAACCCCGGTCCGGGTGGGTACTGCGCGATCATCGACGACGGAAAAAAGCGGACGGAACTGTTCCGGGGGTACCGCCTGACGACGAATAACCGCATGGAACTCATGGCCTGCATCGCCGGATTGGAAAGCCTGGAGCAGCCTTCCGACGTGATCCTCCACAGTGATTCGCGCTACGTCGTCGATGGAGTGACCAAGGGCTGGGCCCGGAGATGGCGGAGCCGCAACTGGATGCGGACGAAAACCGAGGCTGCCGAGAACGCCGACCTGTGGTCACGTCTTATCGAGTTGTGCGACCGCCATCGTGTGGAATTCATCTGGGTCCGCGGACATGCGGGGCACCCGGAAAACGAACGCTGCGACCAACTGGCCACGGGTGCTGCGGACGGCGCCGACCTGGGGGAAGATCGTCCCTACATCGAAGGCCGCACCAAATTGGCCCCCGGTCTGCTTGGATGAGCATGTCGTTTGAGGTTTCTATCCTTTCTTCGAAACCATGAATCATGGTCATTTCGACCGCAGGGAGAAATCTTCAAATTCAGCAGTTCCATGCGATCAAGATTTCTCGTCGCTTGGCTTTTCGAAATGACATTTTTACGGCGCCATCCCGCGGGAGAGGCTTGATCACGATGGCGCATTCTGCGGCGCCGGCCGAAGGTCATTCTGAGAAACGTGGCGACAGGAATATGCTTGTTGTAAAACATTGTTATTGCTAACTTTTTATTGAATGGTCATCCTCGGCGCAGCGAAGGACTCGAAACGGCGTCGAACGGTATGCTATACATTAGCCGTGAATGGAAATGAAAGGTAAGAGAAATTCATCATGGCCCTGTTAGCCTTGAAGGATGCCAGCTTCGGTTTCGGCGGTCCTCCGCTCCTGGAGCGAATCAATCTGCAAATCGAGCGGGGCGAGCGGATCTGCCTCATCGGCCGGAACGGCGCGGGGAAATCCACCCTGCTGAGGATTTTAAACGGCGATCTGATGCCGGACAGCGGTACCCTTTCCCGGACCCAGGGCCTCAGAACGGCCTTCCTTCCCCAGGAAGTGCCCGCCGATCTGCCGGGCAGCATCTACGATGTCGTGGCAGGAGGCGTGCCCCATCATGCATCCCTGCTCATGGAATACCGGCATCTGGCGGTCCGCCTGGAGAAATCTTACGATGAATCCTGCCTTGAGCGGATGAACCGGATTCAGAGCGGCCTGGAAGCCGCGGGTGCCTGGGATTTCCATCACCAGGTACAGATGGTCATCTCCCGGATGGACCTCGATCCCGATGCGGACTGCGCCGTCCTGTCCGCCGGACTCCGCCGGCGCGTCCTCATGGCCCGAGCCCTCGTGACGGAGCCGGACATGCTGTTTCTCGACGAGCCAACCAACCATCTCGACATCGATGCCATCCTGTGGATGGAACGGTTCCTCCTGCGTTCCGTCAAGACCATGGTTTTCGTTACCCACGACCGGGCCTTTCTGAAACAGCTCGCCACCCGGATCGTGGAAATCGACCGGGGCATGCTGACCTCCTTTCCCGGCAGTTACGATCAGTATGTCAGCCGAAAAGAGGAACTGCTGGAAAACGAAGAAAACAGGAATGTTGAGTTCGACAAGGCCGTCAAAAAGGAAGAAATTTGGCTCCGGCAGGGCGTCAAGGCGAGAAGGACCCGGAATGAAGGCCGGGTCCGGGCGCTGCTGGCCATGCGTGACCAAGTGGCCAGGCGCCGTTCCCATGCCGGGAATGTCCGATTTCTTCAGCAGGAGGCCAAGCGGTCGGGGCGGCTCGTCATCGAAGTCGAAAATATGGATTATGCTTACGAGAACCTGCCGATGATCCGCGATTTGACGCTGACGGTCATGCGGGGGGACAAAGTGGGCATCATCGGCCCGAACGGCTGCGGCAAGACGACGCTCCTGCGCCTTCTGCTGAAAGAACTCGAACCGGATAAGGGATCGGTCCGCCACGGTGTCCGGCTGGAGGTGGCCTATTTCGACCAGTTGCGGGCGCAGCTCGACGAAACGAAGACCCTCCAGGAAAACGTCGTCGAAAAAGGGGACCTGGTAACGGTGGGCGGCAAACCCCGGCACATCATCGCCTACCTCCAGGACTTCCTTTTCACCCAGTCCCAGGCCCGGTCCCCCATTACAGCCCTGTCCGGCGGCGAGCGGAACCGGCTCCTGCTGGCCAAACTCTTCACCCGGCCGTCCAATGTACTCGTCCTCGACGAGCCGACGAACGACCTGGACGTGGAAACCCTGGAACTCCTCGAAGCGATGCTGGTCGATTATCAGGGTACGATTCTGCTGGTGAGCCACGACCGGACTTTCCTGGACAATGTGGCGACGTCCACCCTGGTCTTCGAAGGGCAGGGTAGAGTGCAGGAATATGTCGGCGGCTATGAGGATTGGATGAAACAGCGCGGGCCGGAAAAAGATGCGGCACCGGAAAAACCGAAGAAGGGCAAGCCCAAAAAAGCCGTAACCGGTCCCCGGAAGCGGACCTTCAAGGAGCAGCGGGAACTGGAAGCGCTGCCTGGGCGGATCGAATCACTGGAAGCGGAAAAACAAGATCTTTTTTCCGCCCTTTCCGACCCCGAACTATACAAAACGGCCGGGCAGGACGTCGCACGTCTCCAGAGCCGCCTGGACGAAGTGGAAGATGAACTTGAAAAGGCTTATACCCGGTGGGAATTGCTGGAAAACCTGGGGTCAAATCTTTACGGGCTGTTGCCCGAACGTTAATTCGTTTTGAGAATTTCTCTCGTCTGCGGTGTTATGCTATCGATTCAGTTTTTTGAAAAGCGCATTCGACAAGGGCATATCTCCGGCGTAATGGAGCATTTGACGACCAC
>Ga0302246_1000840_pt1 | contig 24439 bp, 27 predicted proteins | sample AAG_UR_Trp_MG_FD_193533 | JGI IMG/M metagenome (GOLD analysis project Ga0302246, IMG submission 193533) | Enriched activated sludge microbial communities from anaerobic digester in WTTP, New Holstein, Wisconsin, United States - AAG_UR_Trp | ecosystem: Engineered > Bioreactor > Anaerobic >... | reverse complement strand
AGACGTACCGTCTGGCTGTAGTAGGCAGCCCCTTCGCCTACGTCGGTCAGGCGTGCCCCGATGAGCACGTTGGGGCACCACCCCGTTGCCAGCCAGCCACCGCGCCCCATCATCACGGCATCCGGGTGCAGTCCCGGTAGCGTCTCCACGCGGACGGGCATCTCACCGTAGGGGGACACGAGTCGCGCAGGGCGCGTGATGTCGAGGTGCGCAAGGGTCGTGCAGTCAGGCGCCACATGCACTGTTGGCTGGCCCTGCTGCGCGTCTTCCGGCATCTGCGAATGGAGATGCGTGGCACGCACGACAGTCAGAAGGTAGAGGGGGTACTCTTGAGTGAGTGCTGGTTCGGGCGAAAGCCTGTCGACGAGATGGAACTTACCGTCATCGTGGGCGAAACGCATTCCCTCATAGGCGACCTGCGGGCGGTCGGCGGTGGAGAAACCCCGTTCGCGCAATTCTTCAAGTGACACTTCAAGGTGCGGGGTGTCGATGGCGCGCCGGAGGATGTCTTCACGAGGCGGAAGCGCAACGGGGGAGGACAGGCGTGCCCCGAGGTCGCGGATGATGTCGAAATCCTCGCGGGCTGCCCCCGGCGGAGGAAAGATGGCGGCGGCATACTGTACATTGTCGTGTTGATATGAGCCGAGGATGTCCTCGCGCTCAAGCAGCAGGGCGCATGGCAGCACCACGTCGGCGCGGCGTGCCGTATCGGTGAGAAAGGCATCTACGACGACCTTGAAGCCGCATCGTTCGAAAGCCTTGGCGGCACGGGTCGCCTCAGGTATCTGATTGACCACGTTGGAACCGTCCACCCACACGAAGTCCACTGGCGGGTCGGCCTGTTCAAGTTCATGCGCCAGAAGCGGCAGGCACAGCGTGCGCGCGGGCGTCCCGGCTTCCTTTCCCCAGCGGGCGTCGATGTTGCGGCTGGACGAGATGCCATAGTACACGCCGCCGCCCGCATGGCCGACGTTGCCGCTGAGCATGGCAAGCGCATCGACCCAGCGGACGTTCTCGCCGCCAGCCACATGGCGTTGCATCCCCCAGCCGAGGAGGGTCGCTGTGCGCCCGCCGTTGCTGCGGAACCATCGTAGCAGGAGTTCGAGGTCGGTTGGGCGGGCGTCGCACGTATGCAAAAGGTCGCTTTCTTCGTGAGCAAGAAGCAGGGCGCGCAGGTGTTCGAACCCGGTGCAGGCGGCAATCACGGGCGGCGGTATGTCTCCGGCTATGACCATGCGCCGCAGGGCTGCTGCGGCAAGGAACCTGTCCGTACCCGGACGGATGCGTATGCGGGCATCGGTGAATGCGTCGTTGGCGTCGCCGCCCGGAGAGATGGTCAGCACCGGGATGCCCGCCTTGCGGCGTTCGCGCACGATGAGTGAAAGATGGTGCGACGACCGCGTGAGGTCTTTCCCCCAGTTCACGATGGCGGAAGCATTGGCAAGGTCGGCTGGCGCGTGCTGGTCGTTGTCGCCAAAATCCAGTTCAGAGGCGGCAAGCCCTGCCTCGTCGCAGAGGGAACCCCGGGTGGCGCTCGCCCCCAGCGAACGGAAGAGATAGCGACTGGCTTCGGCCAGTGCCCCCCTGAAGCCGAACCCGCGGATATGCAGGATGCGCTCGGGCATGTCGCGGAGGGCGTCGATACGTGTGGCGCAGAGGCCGAGAGCTTCGTCCCAGCTTGCAGGGCGTAACGCATCGCCCTGCCTGACGAGGGGAGTGGTCACCCTGTCGGGCGCGTGCAGCCTTTCGAACATGCGCCGCCCCTTGCGACAGATGCTCCCCTGCGTGAACGGGTGGTCGGGGTTGCCGTTCACATGGGGCTTGCCTTCGGCATCCGTCGTCACGACGAGTGAGCAGCACCCCGGACAGTCGAGCGTGCAAGCCCCGATGGCGCGGAGTGGATGAGCTGCCATTGGCGTCTCCTGATTTTGTGGCAAGGCCGTATGTGATGAGGCCGGTTTCCGGCTTTTCAGGAATCTTCAGGTGGTTGGCACGTCTTTCGGCGAACCTGTGTCATGCTCCAAATCCCGTTCCGGGATTTGCGCCACCAGCGGCGTCATAGTCGCCGGGTGGAAAGGCACGGCTACGGTCGCTGACGGCAGGGGTGAACCCTGCCTGCTCCCTTTGCCGGACTTTCCGCCATGGGCGGAAAGCTTCAAAGGCCGGTTGCCCGGCCTTTGATTTGCACACGCCTAGCCTGCGTAGAGTTTTTCGCCCGGTACGATGGGAATGCCGTTCTGCTGCAGCACTTCGATGGCCTGTTCTGTCCGGTCGAAGCGGAAGATGAGCAGCGCGTTGCTGCCACCCGGCTGGACGTAGGCGTACATGTACTCGACATTCACGCCCTGCCCGCTGAGGGTCTGGAGGATGCCGTGCAGCCCGCCGGGATGGTCGGGCACCTCGACGGCGACGACGTTGGTGCGGCCCACGGTGAAGCCCTTGTCCTTGAGGACGGACTTGGCCTTTTCATGGTCGTTGACGATGAGGCGCAAGATGCCGAAGTCGGAGGTGTCGGCAAGCGAGAGGGCACGGATGTTTATGCCGGCTTCTGCCAGTGTTCCGGTGACTTCGGCGAGGCGACCCGCCTTGTTTTCGAGAAAAACGGATATCTGTTCCACTTTCATGGGCCGGTCCTTGTGCTTGAGGTCTCGCGGGATAAGCCCCTCTGGGCATCTGTGAACTGATAGCATCCGCCCGTAGTGCATGACAAGCGTCCCGAGGTCGCCCGCAGGGCCCTTGCGCCTGTTTACAGACTCAAGGCCGGAAGCTATAGGGAGTAGGGCTGTGGCGTCACGGCCCTACGTTCGATCACGCTCCGGACGGAGCATCCATCAGGAAGCATCGCATGTCCAACGCCATGAATTTCGCCTTCATGCGGGCCGAGCCCCTGCCGCCCAACGGACGCAAGGTCGCCATCATAGGCGCGGGGCCTTCGGGACTCGCAGCCACGGGCTACCTCGCGTGCATGGGGTATCAGGTCGAGGTGTACGACAAGCTGCCCGGCGCGGGGGGGCTCATGGTCTTCGGTATTCCGGGCCATCGCATTCCCGCCGACCGTATCCAGCGAGGCGTGCATATCCTCGAACGGCAGTACGGCACCATTTTCCATACCCGCACCAAGATATGTTGCAGCGCCCCTCTGCATGAAGAAGAGGGCGACCACTTCTCATGCGACATCAGGGGGCTTGGCGAGCTGGTCGAAGGGTATGATGCCGTGATGATCTGCACCGGCTCATGGAAGTCGCGCAAACTCGGCATCCCCGGCGAAGCGCTTCCCGGCGTCTATTCGGGGCTTGAGTTCCTGTTCCCCATCCGTGCCGTCAGATACGCCACCACCAACGTCAGCCTGCCCGATGTGGCGGGCCGCATCGTCGCCGTGGTCGGGGCGGGGCATTCCGCTGTCGACGTCGTGCACAGTGCCCATGCCCTCGGGGCGGAGAAGGTCTATATGGTCTACCGCCGTACCCGGCGCGAAGCCCCCTGCGGCAGTTTCGAGATAGACCGCATCGAGGAGGCAGGTGGTACATGGCTTGAGCGCTGTACCCCGACCGGCATCGTCGGTGATGGAAAGGTCGAAGGGCTCGAACTTCGCGACAGTGAAACCGGCGAGACCTCCGTATTGCCTGTGGACGTCGTCGTCACAGCCATCGGCGAGATTCCCACGCCGCCCTTCCAGAAGGAACTGGGCCTTGAGAACGTCCGCAAGGGCGAAGTGCGCTGGCTGCACATGACCAGCATCGAGAACGTGTTCGTGGCAGGCGACGTCCTCACCGGGCCGAGCAAGATAGGCAAGGCCGTCTACAGCGGGCTGCGTGCCGCGCGTTCGCTGGCAAACTGGCTCGACCTCAGGGCGCAGCACCGCGAGAGCGAATACAACTACGATGCGGACGTCATCCACCGCTGAACCGGAGACGCAGATGGCCGACAACGCCGACAGGGGCAAGACCCTGTACATAGATTACAGCAAGTGCATCGGTTGCGAGACGTGCGAGGCCGTGTGCGCCTTTCTGTACGACGCGCCGCGCATCGTCATGATACGTACCGTGGACGGGTTGATGGCGCCTCTCTATTGCAAGCACTGTGAACAGGCCCACTGCATGAAGGTGTGCGCCCGTGGCGCCCTCATGCGTGACCGTGACGGGGCCGTGGTGCTGCAGCCCATGCTCTGCCGGGGCTGCGAATCGCGGAATTGCGTCCTCGCCTGTCCGTATGCGGCGTTCTTCGCCACTGACCAGGGGGTGACCGTGCGCAAGTGCGACATGTGCGCCTCGCGCCGTGACGTGGGCCTCGGGCCCGCCTGTGCAGAGATGTGTCCGTGCGGTGCCATCATGTATGTCGACCGCGAGATGATCGATACGCTTGAAACCGATGAAGCCCGTGCCGCCCGTGACCGTGTCATGGCGCATGTAAGGCCCCCCTCTCGCAAACGTGAACAGGGCGAAGGCTGAGCGGCATACGCAAGGCTTCGCTGGCATGGGATGACAGGGGGGAGGGCAGAGGCTCTTCCCCTTTTCCTTGTCGGCTGCTTACGGTCGAGCCGCTTATGAGGCTGCTTGCGGAGACGGTGACAGGCAGGCGCTAGAGTTTACCCGAATGACCGGGATAGGCTCCTCCTCCGGTCGTCATGGTTTCGGGAGCGACGGGCGGGCCTCCTGCCATCACGGACGTCCGCTGTTCGCCGATGGCGACTCCGGGACGCTGTGCGGTTCTCGGACTGCGTCCGCTGAAGGCCGGAAGGGGGGCTCGACTTGCGAGGGCAGAGAGTGGCAGACATCCGATACCGCCAAGTCGGCCAATGAAAAGGGCCGGAAGAGCGGCATCGCTCCTCCGGCCCCGTCAGGTCGGCGTTGGTGTTCGTGCTAGGGCTTGACCTCGCGCAGGTCGACCACCCGCTTGGCCTTTCCTTCAGAGCGCTGGATGGTGCGGGGCTCAACCAGACGCACCTTGGCAGTGACGCCGAGGAACTCCTTGATGGTCTTCTGGATGCGGGCTTCACGGCGTTGCAGGTTCTTGATGGCGTCGGAGAAGAAGTCGCCGGACACCTCGATCTGCACCTCGATGTTGTCGAGGTTGCCATCGCGTGTGACCACGATCTGGTAGTGCGGTGACGTGCCTTCCGCTTCGATGATGATGGCTTCGATCTGCTGCGGGAAGACGTTCACGCCGCGGATGATGAGCATGTCGTCGCTACGTCCCGTGATACGGCGCATACGGATGTGGGTGCGCCCGCATGAACAGGGCGTGCGGTCGAGCGAGGTGATGTCGCGGGTGCGGTAGCGTATCAGCGGTATGCCCTCCTTGGTGAGGGTGGTGATGACAAGCTCACCGGTCTCGCCATAGGGCAGCTGTTCCCCGGTCACGGGGTCGATGATCTCGGGCAGGAAGTGGTCTTCGAAGATGTGCATGCCGCTCTTGGCGTCAGCACATTCGATGGCGACGCCGGGGCCCATGATTTCGGAGAGGCCGTAGATATTGACGGCGGAGATGCCGAGCTTCTGCTCGATCTCGGCGCGCATCTCCTCAGACCATGGTTCCGCGCCGAACACCCCGGCACGAAGCGGCAGTTCGCGCATGTCGATGCCCGCTTCGAGCGAGGCCTCGTGCAGGTACAGGGCATAGGAGGGCGTACAGCAGATGACGGTGGCACCGAAGTCGCGAAGCAGTTGCACCTGCCGCTTGGTGCCGCCCCCGGAGACGGGAATGACTGTGGCACCGAGCCTCTCGGCCCCGTAGTGTGCCCCGAGGCCGCCCGTGAACAGGCCGTAACCATAGGCGTTATGGATGAGGTCGCGGCGAGACACGCCCGCAGCCGCAAACGCGCGGGCCATCATCTCGGCCCAGTTGTCAAGGTCGCGCTTGGTGTAGCCCACTACCGTGGCTTTGCCCGTCGTGCCGCTGGAGGCGTGCAGCCGGACGATGTTCTCCTTCGGTACGGCGAACAGTCCATAAGGATAGTTGTTGCGCAGATCCTGCTTTTCGGTGAACGGTAGATACTTGAGGTCCGAGAGCTTGCGGATGTCGGCGGGCGAAATGCCCGCTTCGTCGAAGCGGCGGCGGTAGTGCGGCACGTTGGCGTAGACACGTTCGCACAGATTGCGGAGCCGCGTGAGCTGGAGCGCTTCAAGGTCCTCTCTCGGGAGGGTTTCTCGATCCACATCGAAAATCATAGCTCGGACTCCTCGAATTGGTTGCCGGAATGCCTTTGATGAACCGCCTGTGAAAGCCCCTCGGACGGGGCGGCAGCAACCGCCAGTAGTGCCCCAATCATCCTGTCCGGTCAAGCGCACCCGCCCGTGTTTGCGGTGTGCGGGGTAATAGGGTACACCGCTCACGTCAGGAGGAGGGACCACGCATGGACTACGGCTCTCTTGTCACCACGGCGCGCAGTTGCCGCCGTTTCGATGCGGCAAGGCCCATCCCCTTGTCGATCCTTGTCTGGCTTGTCGACCTGGCGCGAATCGCCCCCTGTGGCGCGAACAGGCAAGCGCTGCGCTATGTCGTCTGCAACGACAGGACGCGCAACGACCGGGTCTTCGGCGCGTTGCGCTGGGCCGCCTACCTCACGGACTGGGACGGCCCCGCCGAGCCCGAACGGCCTGCGGGGTATGTAGGCATCCTCGCCCCGCGCGAGGGCGGCGCTGGCGTCAGGGTCGACCTCGGTATCGCGGCGCAGACCATCATGCTCGGCGCCGCTGCCCAGGGGCTCGGCTGCTGCATGATAGGGGCGTTCGACCGGGCCGTGGTCGAAGAGGCGCTCGAGGTGCCGCAGGACTATGAAGTGCAGCTCGTGCTCGCCATCGGTCACCCCGCCGAGCGTCGCGTGCTGGCCCCCCTCGGTGAAGACGAATCCATACGCTACTGGCGAGATGCCCAGGGCGTACACCATGTCCCCAAGCGGAGTCTCGACGATGTGCTCGTCGGCCGCTTCGGTGACAGTAACGAATGATACGGAACAACGATGCAGACCAAAGAGAAGAAATTCGTGACCCTGCCCACGGTGGACAAGGTCAAGGCCATCATCGGCTGGCTTGAAGAGAAGAAGGCGCGCGACATCGTGGCCTACGACCTCGCGGGGCAGAGCCCCTTCGCCGAGGCGCTCGTCATCGTCACCGCCGGTTCGGTGCGGCATGGGCAGAGCCTCGCGGACCACATGCTCGCCATGTGCAACGAGAACAACTACGAATACCTGCGCATGGAAGGCTACCAGACCGGGCAGTGGATTCTGGTCGACCTCAACGACATCATCGTCAACGTCTTCCAGCCCGAAACGCGCGGCCTGTTCAAGCTCGAAAGCCTGTGGGCCAAGGCCCCTGTGCTGCATGACGGGCGTGGCGAAGCCGCCGGAGGCGACGACGACCTATGAGCCTGAAACCCACGCTCCTGCTTATCCTCGATGGCTGGGGCAAGGCCCCTGCGGGGCCCGGCAATGCCGTGACCCTCGCCGGGATGCCCCACCTCTCCTCGTTGCTTCGACAGGCGGGCGGTACGGAACTCGCCTGTTCCGGTCGTGCCGTGGGGTTGCCTGAAGGATTCATGGGCAACTCCGAGGTCGGTCATATGAACATCGGGGCAGGGCGCGTGGTGTATCAGGACATGACCCGGATAGACATCGCCGTCGAGCGGGGCGAACTTGCCAGCAACCCCGCTTTGACGGGGTTGTTCGAAGCCGTGCGCGCCACTGGTGGCAGACTCCATCTCATGGGGCTGCTTTCAGATGGCGGCGTGCATAGCCATATCGCCCATGTGGAGGCGTTGGCCCTTGCGGCGCGGGACGCGGGGGTCGAGGTCGTGGTGCATGCCTTCCTCGACGGGCGCGATACAGCCCCCACCTCCGGTGTCGGCTATGTGAAGCGCCTCGCCTCGTTCCTTGAAAGCAACCGTGCGGGACGCATCGGCAGTCTCGTCGGGCGCTACTACGCCATGGACCGCGACAAGCGCTGGGACCGCAACCTGCTTGCGTGGGCGATGCTGACACGCGGCGAGGGTGCGCCCGCTGACGACCCGGTCGGCGCGGTCGAAGCGGCCTATGCCGCGGGCGAGACGGACGAGTTCGTCAAGCCGCGGGTCGTGGTCGAGGGCGGTTCCGCCATCGGTACCATCCGGGATGGTGACGGGGTGTTCTTCTTCAATTTCCGGGCAGACCGGGCGCGGCAGTTGTCGCACATGTTCGTCGACGGAACGTTCGAGCATGGCGACCGGGGGCATGTTCCCTCGCTTGCGGGGTTCGCTACCATGACCTCCTACGACCCCGCCCTCGGGCTTCCCGTCGCTTTCGACAAGCAACCCCTCGACGGTACGCTGGGGGAAGTCGTGGCGAATCAGGGACTGCGCCAGCTGCGTATCGCCGAGACCGAGAAGTATGCGCATGTCACCTACTTCCTCAACTGCGGGCGTGAAGAACCGTTTCCGGGCGAGGAACGCCGCCTGTTGCCGTCGCCGCGTGATGTCGCCACGTACGACCTCAAGCCCGAGATGAGCGCAGAAGCCGTCACCGATACGCTTCTCGAGGAATGGGCGGGCGGGGGCTACACACTTGCCGTGTGCAATCTCGCCAATCTCGACATGGTCGGACACACCGGGGTCATCCCCGCTGCCGTGCGCGCCTGCGAGACAGTGGATGCATGCGTTGGCCGCATCGCTGATGCCGTACTGGCGTCGGGCGGACGGCTGGTCATCACCGCCGACCACGGCAACGCCGAGGAGTTGCTCGATGAGTCGGGCAATCCGCAGACGGCCCACAGCATGAACCGCGTTCCTTTCACCGTGGTCGAACAGGGGCGAGTCCATACTTTTCGTGAGGGTGGTGTCCTTGGTGACATCGCTCCTACCATACTCGGCTTGTGGGGTGTGCCTGCGTCGGCTGGCATGACCGGAACGAGCCTCATCACGGAGTGAGATGATGTCGCAGTCCTCCAGACCCGTAGAACCCGTCAGACCCGACGGCGTCGAACTCGTATTCTTCTACCAGTGCCCCTTCTGCAACCGTACCGTGCCGCTCATTGCGCCCACGCAGCCATCCATGGCCCAGTGCGATTCGTGCATGCAGCCTTTTCCCATCGTGCCGGTGGACGAGCGTACCGTTCGCTATCTCAAGGTCATGCTCGATAACGGCAGGGCTGCCGTCGACCCGGATTTCGTGTGAATGGGGGGGGCGCACGCGCCCCTTGCGTCTGGTCCTTGGAATGTCAAAAGGCCATCCGGGTGGGTGGCCTTTTGACATTCTTGGGTCCGGAACAGGCGGGCTAGCCTGCCGCCTTGGCGTGCGCCTCATCGAGGCGGGCTTTCACGTACTGTTCGGTGTCCGGTTCCGCATCGGCGTCGATGTTGAAGCACCGGGCGTCGCAGCCCATGAGTCCTTTGGGAACCCAGTCGCCGCGCTCTTCCGGGTCGGTGATCATGTCATCGTAGAAGCAGACCGAGAGCCAGCGGTCTGCCGGGTCGTCGTCTATGACGTCCACAAGGACGAAGAGCGGGCGTTCTGTCGGGTCGCCCGCCGTTGCACGCAGCGACCAGCTCACTCCCGGACGGGCACGGACAGCGAGTTCGGTACCGGGCAGGGCGGCGAGGTGGTCGCGCAGGGCGACGAATGCGGCGCGGGCGGGCGCATCCGCGCTCCAGTCGGCGAGCAGGGGGTCAAGACCGGAAAGGGGGAGAAGGTCAGACATGGTGGTACCTCGAAGGCTGGCTCCGTGTGGCACGGGGTTCAGGGTTTCAGGACGTCGGGCCTTTCGGCGGTGGCATGGTGGCAAGCGCTTACAGACATGGCGACCACACTGCTACGGGGACGAGACGGGCGTCATGGCAGACGGGCTACGAAGCGGTTGGCGGTGTATGCCCGTCTTCAGTCTTCGTGTCAGCCGTCTGTAGCACCGGGGGGACGTTGTCATGGCTGTTGCCGTCATCGGCAGGAGGCGGGGATGTGATTTCCCATGTGCGGATGCGCGACAGGGGGTGGAAGCGGAGAGTGCCATCGGGAAGCAGCACCCGCAACGTGTTGGTGTCAGGCGTCTCGCAAGACAGGCAGTCGGTGGTGACGCTGCCGCCCTCGACGAAGGTGACGTGCAGGCGGCGCAATCGTGGCGGCCCGGCATGGTGGGCGTTGCACGTGTTGAGGGTCGCGACCTCGCGTTCCATCAGCCGACGCCATACCGCCCTCACAACGCGCCTGTGGTCGGGGGAGTCATGTTCCGGGCAGAGGCCGACCTTGAGCCTGTCCGGCGAGGGGACGAAGCCATGTATCCAGCCGCCGACGGCATCTTTTCCGCAGAGGTGGCATGGCACCATGTGGCCCCCGTCGCAGGTCGGCGGGGCCTTTCGCAAGGCCCCGCCGATGAAGCTATTTGCCGTGCAGATAGCGGACGGCGTTGTCGAATATCACGGTACCGAGAGGTGCCGTTTCATCCCGACCACGACCGGGGTGGTTGGTCGGGTGGTTGAACGCCTCGGGGTGGGGCATCAGGCCGAGGATGTGCCCGGTGGGGTCGGTGAGCCCGGCGATGCCGAGGGGCGAACCGTTGGGGTTCCACGGGTACTCCATGGTGGGTTCCATCGTCTCGGGGTCGGCGTATTGCAAGGCCACGAGGTTTCCGGATACGAGACGGTTCATGACCTCTTCGTCGCGCGCAACGAGTTTGCCCTCGCCATGGCGCACGGGCACGTAAAGGTGTTCGATGCCCTTCGTGAAGACGCAGGGGCTTGCGGCGTTGACGCGCAGATGCACCCAGCGGTCTTCGTAACGGGCCGAATCGTTGTGGCTGAGCGAGACCTGCCTGTCGAAGCGCTGACCATCCAGTGCGGGCAGCAGGCCGAGTTTCACGAGCAGCTGGAAGCCGTTGCAGATGCCCAGCACAAGACCGCCGCGCGTCACGAAGTCGCGCAGCGCTTCGAGAAGGCGGTTGCCCTGTGCATCATGGGCATGACGCCAGCGTTGTGCGGCTGCCAGCGCCGAACCAAGGTCGTCACCGTCGAGGAAGCCCCCGGGGAAGACCAGAAAATTATAGTCGGCAAGGGTGACGCGACCGGCGACGAGGTCGGAAAAATGGGCGATATCGACACGGTCGGCACCCGCCATGCGGGCGGCGTGGGCCGACTCGACCTCGCAGTTGGTTCCATAGCCGGTGATGACCAGCGTATGCACTTGCGGCATCGACGGAATCTCCTCAGAGGGGGCACACTGTTCTTGACAGGGAAAGGGGCCTCAACTAGCTACACGGCTGACTTCATGCCGTCGTCTGGTGGCGACGGCTGCAACCGACGATCATACGTGTAGCCGCACGGTGCCGTCAACCGGCTTACCTTTTCCGAAAATCAGTGGTATGAAGGCAGGATGCCGTGCGTCCGGTGCAGGATGCGGCGGCAGCGGTCCGCTGTGAGGCCACAAAGACATCCGAGGCAGGATTTTCATGAAGACCAAATTTATTTTCATCACCGGCGGCGTTCTCTCCTCGCTGGGCAAGGGGCTTGCTGCCGCGTCCGTCGGCGCGCTTCTCAAGGCCCGTGGGCTGAAGGTCACCATCCAGAAGCTGGACCCGTACATCAACGTGGACCCCGGCACCATGAACCCCTTCCAGCACGGCGAAGTCTACGTCACCGATGACGGTGCCGAGACCGACCTCGACCTCGGGCACTACGAGCGCTACCTCGCCGAGCCCATGTCGCAGAAGAACAACTACACGTCGGGCTCCATCTACCATCGCGTCATCACCAAGGAACGCCGTGGCGACTATCTTGGCGGCACGGTGCAGGTCATCCCGCACGTCACCGACGAGATCAAGAACGCCGTGCTGAGCCTCGCCGAGGACGACCCCGACGTGGCCCTCATCGAGATCGGCGGAACCGTGGGCGACATCGAGGGACTTCCCTTCCTCGAGGCCATCCGCCAGCTTCGTGGCGACCTTGGCAAGGATCGCTGCCTCTACATCCATCTTACGCTCGTGCCGTACCTGCGCGCTGCCGGCGAACACAAGACCAAGCCCACCCAGCACAGCGTCAAGGAGCTTCGCTCCATCGGCATCCAGCCCGACATCATCCTCTGCCGTTGCGAAGAGGCCATCACCGCCGACCTCAAGCGCAAGATCGCCCTGTTCTGCAACGTCGATCAGGATGCCGTCTTCTCTGCCGTGGATGTGAAGAACATCTACGAAGTGCCGCTGCGATTCTACGAAGAGGGCTTCGACCAGAAGATCGCCATCATGCTTCGCCTGCCTGCCAAGAATCCCAACCTCGAGCCGTGGGAGACGCTGGTCGACACCTGCGCGCATCCGCAGGGCAGGGTGACCATAGGTATCGTCGGCAAGTACGTGGACCTCAAGGAGGCCTACAAGAGCCTGCATGAGGCGCTGGTGCACGGTGGCGTGGCCAACAAGGTGGCTGTCGACCTCAAGTACGTGAACTCCGAGGAGATCACCGAAGAGAACGTGGCCGAGGCCCTGAAGGGGCTCGACGGCATACTGGTTCCCGGTGGCTTCGGCTATCGCGGCGTTGAAGGCAAGATTCTCACCATCCGCTATGCCCGTGAGAACAGGGTGCCCTTCTTCGGCATCTGCCTCGGGATGCAGTGCGCCGTGATCGAATTCGCCCGCAACGTGATGGGGCTTGAAGATGCCAACTCCGAAGAGTTCAATGAACTCAGCAAGAACAAGGTCATCTACCTCATGACGGAATGGTTCGACCATCGCCGTCAGGCGGTCGAGCGCCGTGATTCGTCCAGCGACAAGGGTGGTACCATGCGCCTCGGCTCGTACCCCTGCGTCGTGGTTCCCGACACCAAGGCCCATGATGCCTACGGCGTGAAGCATATCGACGAGCGTCACCGTCATCGCTTCGAGTTCAACAAGGCGTACTTCGATGCCATGGCCCAGAGTGGCATGGTCTTCAGTGGTCTTTCCCCTGATGGCGAACTGGTGGAAATCGTCGAGTTGCCCGACCATCCGTGGTTCCTCGGCTGTCAGTTCCACCCCGAATTCAAGTCCAATCCCATGCAGCCGCATCCGCTGTTCCGCGAGTTCATCCGCGCAGCGAAGACGCACCCTGCCGGGAAGCGATAATCGAACAGGCGCGGCGGTGGACGTTCTACCGCCGCCGCGCCACCGACTGGCCCATCCGGCCGGAGGCCCATGCAACATCCCACCCCCGATGCCCTCCACGCCCGTCTCGCCGCAAGGCGCTTCATTCTTGCAGGCCCGTGCGCCCTTGAAGACTTCGACGTCGCCATGGAGACAGCCCATGCCGTGCGTGAGGCTGCCGAGGCCGCCGGGCTTTTCGCCGTCTTCAAAAGCTCGTGGGACAAGGCCAACCGTACTTCCATCACCAGTTTCCGTGGCCCCGGTCTTGTGAGGGGCATGGAGTGGCTGGCCCGAATCCGTGAAGAGAGCGGTCTGCCTGTCGTCACGGACATCCATCTTCCCGAACAGGCTGCACCTGTCGCCGAAGTCGCCGACATCATCCAGATACCGGCCTTCCTCTGTCGCCAGACGGACCTGCTTGTCGCCGCTGCCGCCACCGGGCGTGTGGTGAACGTCAAGAAAGGGCAGTTCGTCGCGCCATGGGACATGAGGCCCGCCGTGGAGAAGCTCCGTGCCGCAGGCAATGAACGCATTCTGCTGACCGAGCGCGGCGCCAGTTTCGGGTACAACAACCTTGTCGTCGACTACCGGTCCATCCCCACCATGCAAGGGTTCGGCGTGCCAGTGGTATTCGATGCCACCCATTCGGTGCAGCTTCCCGGTGGTCTGGGCGGTTCCTCGGGTGGCGAACGTCGTCATGTACCCGTGCTCGCGCGGGCTGCCGTGGCAGCAGGGGTCGATGGAGTGTTCCTCGAGTGCCACCCCGACCCCGACAAGGCGTTGTGCGACGGCCCCAACAGCTGGCCTCTTGACAGGCTGCCCGCCCTGTTGAAGGAACTTTCGGCCCTCTGGAGCCTCGAACATGTCTGTTGAGTCGATGGCCCGCAAGGTCTCTCTCCTCGTGCTCGACATCGACGGAGTGATGACCGATGGCGGGCTTTATTATGACGATGAAGGCCGGGTTTCGAAGCGTTTCAATGTGCAGGACGGGCTGGGCATAAAGCTTGCCCAGTCTGTGGGACTGCATGTGGCCGTCATTACGGGACTCGCCTCCGAGGCCGTGGCGCAGAGGGTGCGCGGTCTGGGCATCGAGGACTATTACGCAGGATATCTGCGCAAGACCGAGTCGCTTGATGCCATTCGCATGAAATACGGCCTTGAGTGGGAACAGGTCGCCTATGTCGGTGACGACTGGGTCGATTTCGGCCCCATGAAGCTGGTCGGATTCCCCGTAGCCGTCGCCAATGCCCAGCCCGAGGTCAAGGCGCTTGCGAAGTACGTGACCGCGGCCCGGGGTGGAGAAGGCGCGGTGCGTGAGGTCGTGCGCCTTATCCTTGCCAGCCGGGGAGTGCTCGATGAGCTTGCCGCATCATGGATGGAACGGGCATGAGACGGCTGCTGGTCGTACTGGTCGCCCTTGCTGTTCTTGGCACTGCGGGCTATGCCGCGTGGCGTCATTTCCTTGCGGCCCCGAAGGTCCCAACGAAGGAACAGGCCCGCGACGCCCTTGAAGAGGCTGTCGGACTCGCCCTTAAAGGCGTAGAACTCGTTCAGGGCGAGAAAGGCGTAGAGTTGTGGCGGCTCAAGGCCACATGGGCCGCGTTGCGGCAAGAGAAGGGTGTCATCGACGTTGATAGCCCCGACATCATCTACAAGGTCGGCAAGACTGAAGAACCCTTGCGTGTCATCGCCCCCAAGGGCGAAGTGCGTGACAACCAGAGCTTCATCCGGTTGTGGGACAAGGTGACCTGCACCTATCGCGACTATGTGCTCGACGGTACTCTGATGACGTACAACAGCACGTCGCGTCTCATGGTCTTTCCTGAAGGGGCCGTCATCGTAGGGGCCACTTCGCGCGGAAACGCCACGCGTCTTTCATGGAATCTTGCCACGAATGTCATAGAGGGTGAGGACGGGGTTGTTGTGCACTGGTCCCGTGCCGATGCCGCTGCACCGAATGCCTCCGGTACCTCCGGGAACCCAGACCGGGCCACTCATGCCCCGGCAGAGACCGCCCCCGCTGCACGATAGGAGATTCATATGGCCAGTAGGCTTGTTCCCTTTCTTCTCTCCCTGACCATGGCTGCTGCCGTGGCGTTTCCTGTGCCGACCGCCTGCGCGCAGCCCAAGGCGACCGCGAATCCCGCCCAGAAATCTGTACCGACCACTGTCACCGCGCAGCGCATGCAGTATGATGCGAACAAGCAGAGTGTCGTGTTCGAGGGCGATGTATACGTCAAGCGTCCCGACTTCGAACTGTGGTCGGTGAAGCTGACGCTGCACCTTGGCAAGTCCAAGGAAGGCAAGAGCGGTGGAGACGTGCCGGGTGGCATGGATGCCGGTGAGATTGAACGTATCGTCGCCGAGAAGAATGTACGGATGGTGCGCGAAGGGCGTAACGGTACATGTCAGAAGGCCACCTATACCACCAATGACGGGCTCATGATCATGGAAGGCTCGCCTGTCCTCTTCGACAAGGAGAACGTGGTGAAGGGCGAGGTCATCTATTTCTACACTCGCGAGAATCGAAGCGAAGTGCATGGTGGCACCTCGCGCCCTGTAGAGGCCGTGTTCACCTCTTCGTCTTCCGCGTCGCTGCCCGGAGCGGAAAAGGCAAAGGAGTCTGAATGATGGCCGTATTGCAAGGCGAAGAGCTGCGTAAGCGGTTCGGGCAGCGCGAGGTCGTGCGGGGTGTCTCCGTCTCGGTACAGCAGGGCGAGATCGTCGGGTTGCTCGGGCCCAACGGCGCGGGCAAGACCACGACGTTCTACATGCTCACAGGCATCATCAAACCCACGGCTGGCATCGTCCGACTGGACGGACAGGACATCGCCGACTGGCCTTTGCATGAGCGCGCTCGCGTGGGGTTGAGCTATCTGCCTCAGGAGAGCTCCGTATTCAAGAGGCTCACCGTTCGTGAAAACCTTGAGATCATCCTCGAGCATACCGGGCTTCCGGCTGCCAGACAGAAGGAGCGTGCCGAGGCGCTGATGGCGGACTTCGGTATCGCGCATCTTGCCAGTTCGCGTGCCATGCACCTTTCGGGCGGTGAGCGGCGCAGACTCGAGATCGCGCGGTGCATGATCCGCGAACCCAAGTTCGTGCTGCTCGATGAACCATTCGCAGGCATCGACCCGCTTGCCGTGGGTGATATTCAGGGGCTTATCCGCAAGCTGCGTGATCGCGGGATAGGTGTACTCATCTCCGACCATAACGTGCGGGAGACGCTCACCATCTGTGACCGGGCGTACCTGGTCCATCAGGGGCAGGTCATTCTGGACGGCACACCCGAGCATATCGTAGGTGACGAACAGGCCCGTCTTGTCTATCTTGGGGCGGACTTCTGCCTCTAGTCGGCATCAAGCTTGCATCCTGCCTCGCGCTGTGTCATGATACTACGTAACGCACTGTTGCACGGTACTTTTCTTCTTTTGCTAACAGAAGGTGGATATCGCGCATCTGGTGCTTAACATGACGGCGAGAGGTTCCTTGTTCAATGGCACTCGAACTTAGACAGCAACTCAAGCTGAGTCAGCAGCTTGTCATGACGCCACAACTGCAGCAGGCCATACGCCTTTTGCAATTGTCACGTCTTGAGCTTGTCGAGACCGTTCAGCAAGAGCTTCTTGAGAATCCGTTCCTTGAAGAAGGAATGGATGAAGGCGCTGCATCTTCTGCCTCAGAAGCCTCCTCGCGTAAGGACGAGTCTGCGCCGGAGGCGTATGACAGGGAATTGTCGCGTAATGCCGACTGGGAAGACTATCTTGGCGAATTCGCCAGTTCTTCGCGGCAGGCGCAGGTACGCGAAACTGAACTCCCCGAGGAGATGACCGCGTTCGAGGCGCGCTATTCTGCCCGCCCATCGCTTGAAGGGCATCTCATGTGGCAGTTGCGTCTTTCGCGTCTTACAGAAGACCAGAAGGGCATCGGTGAAACCATCATCGGCAATATCGGCTCTTCGGGATATCTTCAGGCCTCTGTCGAAGACATTGCAGAGATGTGTGGTGCCGATGCTTCCGAAGTCATTCCGGTATTGCACGCCGTCCAGCGTTTCGACCCGGTAGGTGTTGCCTCGCGGACTCCGCAGGAATGTCTGCTGATTCAGATCGAAATGCTGGGCTACGACCGCGACCGTGTTCTCGTCGAACTCGTTCGCGACCACCTCGAAGACCTTGAAACCCGCCGTTACAAGCCGCTGCTGCGCAAGTTCAAACTCGACATGGATGATCTCAAGGAATACCTTGATATCATACAGTCTCTCGACCCAATGCCAGGTTCGAGCTTCGGGGGCAGCGACCCCATGTTCGTAAGCCCCGACGTGTTCGTGTACAAATACGACGACGAATTCGTCATCGTGCTTAACGACGACGGGCTGCCCCATCTGCAACTCAGTTCGCTGTACGACCAGAGTCTTGCCGGTGTGACGGGCAAGGACAAGGACTTCGTGCAAGAGAAGGTGCGTTCCGCGTCGTGGCTCATCAAGAGCCTCTATCAACGGCAACGCACCCTGTACAAGGTCGTTGAAAGTATTATCAAGTACCAGAGGGGGTTCTTCGAGGATGGCGTGACCCGTTTACGGCCACTCATCCTCAAGGACATCGCCGACGACATCAGTATGCACGAGTCGACCGTGAGTCGCATCACGACGAACAAGTTCGTCGCCACGCCTCACGGTGTGTTCGAGCTCAAGTTCTTCTTCAACAGTGCGCTCGAACTTGATGATGGCAGCCAGGTCGGTTCAGAGAGTGTCAAGGCTCTGATCAAGAAACTCATCGGCGAGGAGAATCCCAAGGAACCTCTGAGCGATGAGCGAATCGGCGAGATACTGAAGGAACAGCTTCAGGTTAATATTGCCCGGCGTACGGTTGCGAAGTATCGTACAGCCATGAATATCCCCTCTTCGTCCAAGCGTAAGGAAGTTTTCTGACGTAGCACGAAGAGGCCCGGCCGCAAGGCACGTGTTCCATCGAACCCAGGAGGAGCTTATGAACATCGCATTCACGTTCAAGAACTTCGAGCCCTCGGAACACCTCAAGAAGTACGCCCGTCGTCGCTTCGAAAAGCTCGCCCGGTTCGTCGGCAAGTCTGCCAACCTCGAGTTGCAGGTGGCCCTTTCTCTGGACAAGTTCCGTCAGAAGGCCGAAGTCCAGCTTGTGGGCGACAGCATCAACATCGCCGCCGTCGAGCAGTCCGAAGACATGTACGCGACCATCGACCTCGTACTCGACAAGCTCGAAGCACAACTCAAGAAGCATGTCTCCCGCGTCAAGGAAAGACGGCGCTCTGCCCGGACGAATGCCAATATCGACGTGTTCACCTATCATACTGAAGGTGAGGGTGAAGACAGGGCCATCGTGGGTACCGACCAGTTCGTGCCCAAGCCTCTGCACGTTGACGAGGCTGCCATGCAGCTTGATGCGCTCGATTACGAGTTCCTCGTCTTCCTGAATGCCGAATCGGAACGGATCAACGTGATCTACCGCCGCAGGAACGGCGACTTCGGGCTCATCGACCCCGTCGTCTAGAGTGTCGTGATGCGGCTTGACGAGTATCTTAGCAAAGACCTCATAATTCACGAGATCTCCGCCAGCACCAAGGAAGAGGTGCTGGCGGAACTTGTGAATGCCGTTTGCCGGGCTCACCCTGAGGTAGACGGGCGTGCAGCGCTGAAAGTGCTGCACGAGCGCGAGCAACTCGGTACGACTGGCATCGGCGACGGCATCGCCATCCCCCACGGCAAACTGTCCGACCTCGGGCGCATCGTTCTGAGTGTCGGTCGTAGCAGTGCCGGATTCGGCTTCGACTCGCTTGACGGCAAGCCCGTGCACATCGTGTTTCTGGTGCTTGCCCCGGAACATGTGGCGGGCATGCATCTGCGCGTTCTGGCGCACATATCGCGGTTGCTGAAAGACGTCGCATTCAGAAGGGCATTGATAGAAGCCCCTGATGCGAATGCAATGTGGGAACTTCTTTCAAAGGCTTGAGGCAGCCCATGTCGAGCCCCGCGCGTTCTGCCGATGACGGCTTCGAAGCCGGATTCCCCGTCCTCATCGTCTCCGGACTCTCCGGGGCTGGCAAGAGCACTGTTCTCAACGTCTTCGAAGACCTGCGGTATTTCACTGTCGACGGTCTGCCCGTGCGTCTTGCGCCCGACATGGTTCGAGTCCTCGATGCACAGGCTCTTGAGCAGTATCAGGGCATAGTGCTTGGCATGGACCTCCGCGAGGCTGAGTTCGTACAGCAGTTCGAACAGGCCTTGGCCCGCCTTCAGGAAATGGGCGTCAGGCCTGTGTTGCTTTTCATCGAAGCGGAGCAGGGCGAGCTTATGCGGCGTTATGCGACAACGCGACGTCCGCACCCGCTTGAAAGCGAAGGTATGGGGCTGGAGTTGGCCCTTGCCGAAGAAAGGCGACGCCTTGCCCCAGTGCGTGAGGCGGCCGACCTTGTTTTCGACACCACGTCCTTTTCCATCCATGACCTGCGGCGCGTCATCCAGCGACGCTGGAGCAGCCTGAAGGGGCGCATGCGTTCCCTACGGGTGAACATCATCTCCTTCGGCTACAAATACGGCGTCCCGAAAGAGGCCGACCTGGTCTTCGACTTGCGCTTTCTGCCCAACCCCTATTTCGACACCTCCCTGCGCCCCCAGTCCGGTCTGGATGCTCCTGTCGTCGAGTATGTGTTCGGCACTGATTCAGCCCGGACGTTTCGAGACAGATTCATCGATTTCATGACCTATCTGCTCCCCCTGTATGAAGCCGAAGGAAGGTACCGCATCGCCGTTGCCATCGGCTGTACGGGGGGGCGGCATCGCTCCGTCGCCACCGCAGAGGCATTGCTCGATGTCCTGCGTAAATCCGATTATGCGGTGACGATCGAACATCGTCACCTAGAACTGGGTTGAGCAGAAGTGCAGCCCATGGTGAACCGATATGACCGAGAAGGATAACGTTGAAGCGAGGGTAGGGGTCATTATCGTTACCCACGCTGACTATGGCAGTGCCCTTCTGCGTGCCGCAGAGTTCATTCTGGGGGCACAGAGCGACTGCACGTCCATCAGTATCGACGTTTCGCAGGAGGTGGGCGAGACGGTGACCCGCCTCAAGGAGGCTGTCGGCAGGCTTGACAAGGGAAACGGGGCGATCATTCTCACCGACATGTTCGGCGGCACGCCCACGAACCTCAGCCTGTCGCTGTTGGCGACGTCCAATGTCGAGGTCGTCACCGGGGTGAACCTGCCCATGCTGCTGAAAGTCTTCGGCAGCCGCACCATGCCCTTGGCCCAGCTTGCTGCTGAAGCGGGAGAGGCGGGCGGAAAGGGTATCATCGTTGCCGGGCAGATGCTCCGCAGCAAGACCCGGAATGGCTGACATGTTCTGGTATCGCATCGACAATCGCCTCGTACATGGGCAAATCATCGAGGCGTGGCTGCCCTATACCGGGGCCACTCGTCTGCTTGTGGTCAACGATGCGCTCGCATCCGACGACTTGCAGCAGCAGATTATCTCTCTGGCTATTCCGGGCAGGGTTGAAGTGCGTTTCTTGCGTGTCGACGAACTCAAAGCCGTGGTGACTGCCGGTGGCGCGGGCAGGGTCGAGACCCTCGTGCTTGTCGCCAACTGCGGGGATGCCAGGCGCTTGCACGATGCTGGCGTGCAGATAGGCGTACTCAATGTCGGTAATCTGCACTATTCTCCTGGCAAGAAACAACTTTGTGCCCATGTGGCCGTCTCGGACGAGGACGAAGGCTGTATGCGCTACCTGCAGCGCGGCGGCATAGAACTCGACTTTCGCTGTGTCCCCAACGACCCTGTAGAGATCAAGGGGTGGTGACGATGCTTGATGTCTCGTGGGTGCTGTGGGCCTTTCCCGCCGCTTTTTTTTTGCCCTGTTCGCTTTGCTCCGCTATGAGGTCAACCTCGGCTTTCTAGAGCGTCCGCTCTCGGTCGGATTCATATGGGGGGCTATCACAGGTGAGTGGCAGATGGCCCTATCACTCGCCGTATTCCATGAACTGCTCTGGCTCGACCTTTTCCCTGCCGGTACCTACATCCCGCCCAACGGTGTTCTCTCCCTGCTGCTATGCCTTGTGGTGGCAGGGCGTTTCAATCTCCCATCACCCGACCTTCTGGCTGTTCCGCTGCTGCTTGTTCTGCCTGCCGCTCTTTGCGGCGCCCAACTCGAATACCTGCTGCGCAAGCGCGAGAACAGGCAGTACAACGCCATACTGCACTGGGGCCGTCAGCCGGGGGACGATCGCGTATTGCCTGCAAAGATCGTGAGGTCGTCGCTTCTGTGGCACGGGTTTGCCCAGTTCCTTCTGTTCGTCGCGTGGTCGCTTGTGCTTGATGTCACGATTCGCATCTTTGCATCGGCATTCGGGTATATTCCGCGTGTCAGCGGGGTCATGTGGGGGCATCTGTGGTTCGTTGCGGGACTTGGTGGCATACTGTCCCTTCGCATCCGCAGGGCGTATGTCGTTTTCGGTTTTTCGTTGGCAGCCGGGGTCGCCGCGCTTGTCGTCATCTGATTTCAAGGAAAAAATTTTGCTTCAGCTGCTGCTCAGGGCTTGGCATGCGATGGTGATTGTGCTATTTGGCACAAACTTTCTTTCGGCATAAGGCGAGTCTCTCGCAGATTACAAATCCAATGGAGGACATAACAATGGCAGTTCTCGTTCTTGGTCACATGAATCCCGATACCGACTCGATCATCGCCGCCATCGGCGTTGCCGACCTGATGACCAAGCGCGGCGTCGCCGCCAAGGCCGTCGCTCAGGGTGCCCCCACCCCCGAGTCCACGTTCGTTCTCGAAAAGTTCGGTCTCACCGCTCCTGAAGTGGTGTCCTCCGTCGCCGGTCAGAAGGTGATCCTTGTCGACACCACCGAACGCGCCCAGCTTCCTGCCGACCTCGGCGACGCTGAAATCCTCGGCGTTGTCGACCACCACAAGCTTGGTGACGTGACCACCCCCAACCCGCTTGAAATGTGGGTATGGCCCGTGGGCTGCACTGGCACCGTGATCAAGGCCATGTACGACTTCTACGGCATCGAAGTGCCCAAGGGTATCGCCGGCGGCCTCCTCTGTGCCATCCTTTCCGATACCGTCATGTTCAAGTCGGTCACCTGCACCCCGCAGGACAAGAAGGCCGTCGAAGAGCTCGCCAAGATCGCCGGTGTTGCCGACGTGATGGCCCTCGGTATGGACATGTTCAAGGTGAAGTCCGCTGTTGAAGGCGCTTCCATGAAGGACCTCGTCTTCCGTGACTACAAGGACTTCGACATGAACGGCAACAAGGTCGGCATCGGCCAGCTTGAAGTCGTCGACCTGTCCATCCTTGAGCCCGTGAAGGCCGGTCTGTACGAAGAAATCACCCGCGTGAAGGGCGAAGGCCGTCACAGCGTGTTCCTGCTGCTTACCGACATCATGAAGGAAGGCTCGGAAATGCTGATCGTTTCCGACGATCCTTCGAAGGTCGAAGCCGCGTTCGGCGTGAAGCCCGAAGGCACCTCCGTGTGGCTGGACGGCGTGATGAGCCGCAAGAAGCAGGTCGTTCCCAACTTCGAAAAGGCCTTCAAGGGCTAATTCGGAACTCTTCCTCTGTGCGTTGGGGGCTGGCGGGTGACCGCCAGCCCTTTTGTGCTATCTGGCTGAAATACGATGAGCGTGGGATTTATCTTCTTCAGTTTGACTGGCAAGGTGATGTCAACAAATAGCCCTTGCCAAGAGGGGGAGTATGATGACGGAAAGCAGGCATGCTTTTCGTCGATACTGTCTGCGGTTGGATTCTATTGAGCCGTTCGAGTTCCAAGGCCCGTCGGTTTGCTCGGCCGCTTGGGCACGCGGGGCAACTGGCGATGTCGACTCTCGAGCTGATGCGTCACGCCGGGGAGGCTTGCTGGGATGCGGGCAGAGTGGCGGTCGGCGCCGGTTTGGCATGACCGGGGCGAGCGGCATTTTGTTTCTTTGAACCGCCGGATGGTCGTCTCTTCCTTTCGCATGGCTTCCGGCACCATGTACTCATGGTCATGATGGCAAAAGCCGTCACGGGTGTGGCTGTACATAATGAGCGGGTGGCTACCCTCCGCGGGCTGGCTGTACTTGCCAGCTTGGGCTGTTGCGCGTCGACTGTACGGGGTAGAGAAGGGCGGAGAGGTCAGCTGGCCTCCTGTGACGCCTGATGGACGTATGGCGTGTGCGGAATGCTCTGGTTGTTACCAGATTCATCAGGACAGAGCGCAGGTTTTGAAATGCGGTTAAATGAGCTTCATTGCCAATGATTTGATTTCCCGTATGTTTTTATCTGAAAGCCTAGGACTTCTTTCTTTACCCACCAGCCCCACGAAAAGTGTTCCTACAGAATCAGCCCCCACAAGTTTGGCGGCACTTTTCAGGGATTTTAAGGTGTCACTGAAATATCGTCCCATAAAACCAGGTGCAGCGCATGACGAAACAAGAATTGCCTTCTTCCTGACATCGCCTTCCTTGCGAAATTCAGGAGCATTCTTACTCCATGGCCAGTACCCGTAAACCACCAATCGCTCGAGAAAACGTCTGAAAAGAGCAGTTGACGAGTACATGTTCGTTGGTGATGCGAAGACATAGAAGTCGGCATTTTCAATCTTTTGAATCAATGTATTCATTTCGTCTTCATGAATACAGGTCCCAGGCTTCCTCCCTGCTTCTTGTGTGCATCTTCGACAGTTTGTGCAGAATTCAATATGTAGATTTCTGAGAACAGCGGTCTCTATTTGCATGTCAAATGTATTGGCGGCATACTCAAAATGATCAAGTATCTGATCTGTTACCCCTCCTTCGCGATATGATCCATTAATTGCGAGTATCTTCTTCATTCCACACGTCCCTGTCATTATATCGTACGAACTGTTTGAAATATTAACATGATTTCGATTGAAAGAAGAATACTAATGTTTTCGACGTATCCGGTCAAAAGAGTTCTTCTTTGGGGGCAGTCAATAAGCAATTGTGACTAGCTGGAACATATAATTCAAGCTGCCACACTTTCTTGTCCACAGGCTGTACTACGGACGCCTCTTCATGGCGGAGAAGGTGCTGGAGAAGGCCTACGTCTATTACCTTCGCCATCGGCGCGGGCTGTTCCTGCTCGACTTCGAGAACGCCATCTACAGCATCACGCTGGGCAAGGTGCAGGGCATGGACAAGGCCCGCCAGATGGCAGCCATGATGACCGACGTGTGGGGCTGCCTCGGAGGCGCAATCAACGTGATGGCCTCGTCCTTCGGGCAGGTGCTGCTGCCGCCTCTTGAGGTGTTGGACGGGCACATCGTGGAGGTGCTCGGTACGCTCAACCGCTGGATTGGCATCGCCCCCAACCTCTTCAGGTGGATAGGCTA
>Ga0302246_1000839_pt1 | contig 24463 bp, 20 predicted proteins | sample AAG_UR_Trp_MG_FD_193533 | JGI IMG/M metagenome (GOLD analysis project Ga0302246, IMG submission 193533) | Enriched activated sludge microbial communities from anaerobic digester in WTTP, New Holstein, Wisconsin, United States - AAG_UR_Trp | ecosystem: Engineered > Bioreactor > Anaerobic >... | reverse complement strand
AAGTAATCAGGAAATATATTTCGTATCACCGTGACCAAGAAACTAAACCCCAACAGTTAGAATTGTTTTAAAGCCTATGATGCCCCGCCCTGTGGGCGGGGTAATTCACTGGGATGTTTTTTGTTTCAGCGGCCGAAAATTTCATTCCGGCAGGCATCGAAGCCATCTTTACCCGTTGCCAGCATGAGCGTCAGAGGCATGGCCGCCTTAGCCCGGGCGATCATTTCCACGGCCAGCTTCCGGATGTCCCACTGGGCGTGGCGGTCGGCCCGGAGACGGGCGATGTGGTAGAGTTCCCGGGCATTGATTTTCATGAGGATACGCTTGCGATGGGCGTTGGTCAGACAATAGTCGGCAGCGACCGGTACCGTTTTGCGAAGCGCCGCGTAGAGGTCTTCCGTCATCCGGATTGCCTCCAGAAAAACCGCCTCCATATCCGTTTCCCGGATGGAGTCGGGAACCGTGACGCCCAGTTCCGGGTTGTAGTCCTGGCAAAGAAGCGTCGCCATCCGGTGGCGTTTCAACTGGGCGAAACAACTGGCACTGACGGTGAGTTCGTAGGTGAGATCGACGCTTTCCAGTGCCCGGGGAGCGGGGTCATGGCTTGTCATATGGTGAAAGGCGGTTTGGAAGATTTCCTTTTTCCGCGAAAGAGGCAGGGACGAAGCCAGGCGCAGGCAATCCGCCAGGGGATGGTTCGTTGAAGCATGGATAAAAACGGACAAAACACGATTGTCCGCATCGGGTGTCGCATGGATCAGATGAACCGCTGAGGAGAAGGTATCTCCGGTTCGGGTGTCGGGAGAAATCTTTTCCCCCGCGGGCATTTCCTGGAGGAAGGCCGAAATTTTTCCCGACAGGTTTTGGCCGGTCAAATGATCATAATCCGTTTTCTCCGTGTACCGGATCAGGGACGGTGCGATGGGTTTGACGATCTCATAGAGCTTGCGCCCGTATTCGTTGGCCTCCAGAAGGGTATGGGAGGCCATGCGCCGCATGATCAACTCCAGGTTCCGTGCGTTCAGTGTCATGCCGATCTGGGTCTGCGTGGCCAGGGACAAAATGTAACGGGCATCTTCCTTGGCCCATCCTTCCAGCATGGACCGGTTCGCGGGGTCGGCTGCGAGGTCCCGATGCTTTTCGAAGACATGAGGACGTAGCTTCTCGTAAAGCCGGAAATACAGTTCATTCTGCCGACGGATCAGGCCGACGAACGGATCTGCCATTCGGGCGGTCTTGATCTCCTCCGGAATTACGAAATCGTCGGACAGCAGGACATAGCGCTGGGATTTTTCCGTGTAGGAGCAGAGGCGGAACTTTTCGATCTCTTCGACCAAGAGCCGCGATACGCCGAGGACATCGACGTTGAAGACGGCATGCTCGGCGATGGAGCTGTGACCCATCTCAAAAACGATATTATTGTTGGACTGGCGGGCCTTTTCCACTTCCAGCCTTGCGATGGCCCGCAGTTCGTTCACGGGCTTCGGGCTCCGGCTGATGCGGGCATAGGCTGCGGAAACCGTCTCTGGCGTGAGGCTGGTCAGTTCCGGATGGATTTCCCCCATGTGCCGGATCGTTTCATAGTCGAGATTGTAACCTGCCAGGATAATGTCCATGCTCTATCCTTTTTTATTAGATAAGGCCGGGCGGCTAAAAACGGTTGATGACATCGATCATCTGCCGCAACCGACCGTAATCACGCTTGTTGAAGACGAAGGCGATACGCGGGTATTCCAGGTCTGATCCGTACTCCAGCTCTTCGGGAGTCGGTTCGATCCGCTGTATCTGTCCCTGGGAGATGATATCCCCGAAATCTTCGTTGAGCCCGTCAATCGCGTGATCGGAAGGGGCGTATTTCATGCGGATAACAAGGGAATCCTTTACGAACCGCATGGAATGATAATTGCGATAGAAGCGGGTAATGATTTTGACGGCGGCATCCACGTCGTCCGATATTTCAAAGAGTTCGAGATCGTCCGGGCTGATAAAACGGTTTCTGAGCAGATGTTCGCGGATATGCTTATCCCAGGTTTTCCAGTAGGTGCCTCCCGGTCGGTCCATCAAAACCAGCGGCATGAGACGGCTTTTCCCCGTTTGCATCAGGGTGATGGCCTCGTAGCCTTCATCCAGGGTGCCGAAGCCGCCGGGGAAAAGAACGATGGCATCCGAATGGCGAAGAAAAGTGAGTTTTCGGGTAAAGAAGTATTTAAAGGTAATGAGCTTTTTGTCCTTATGAATGACGGGGTTGGCGTTTTGTTCCCAGGGCAGGCGGATATTGGCCCCGAAACTTTTTTCGATGCCCGCCCCTTCATGACCCGCTTGCATGATCCCGGTTCCTGCTCCGGTGATCACCATCCAACCCTCCTCGGCAATGTGTCGTGCAAACTCCATCGCCTGCTGGTACTCCGGTTTATTGGGCTGTGTCCGGGAGGATCCGAACAGGGTCACCTTACGGGTATCGGCATAGGGGGCGAAAAGTTTGAAAGCGTAGCGCAATTCGCGAAGGGCGGTCTGAATGACCCGGACGTCCCCCCGGGATTCCACGTCGGTCAAGAGCTTGAGGGAATTTTCGATGATGTCGGAGACGATAGGGGCGTTGTAACCGCCGCCTTGGTTGTCGATCAACTCCTGAATCCGATTCTTCAGTTCCGCATCACCTGGCGTCCGGTCTCTTTTTCCCATGTCTTTACCTGAAGGGAGTGCCTGGTGCGTTATTGACACGCATGGAAACGGTTTTCATGATAGAGGCGTCGGCAGCAGGGACAAATACCTGCCCACCGGAGTCTGTTTCCCCAGGGCCAGTTTGAGGTATTCGAGCATCAGTTCCTCAATCATCTGCTCTTTTGACGTGCCGGTCAGGGATAAGGGCTCCCCCGCTTCCGATCGGCTGATCTTACCGGTTTGAACGGCCGAAGCCCGCTTTGCCTGCTGTAATGCAGCGTATTTGCTTGTTAAATCTCCGGCGGACATATTCGAAAGCCACTGGTATACGGATGCCATCTGATTCGGAGCCGGCAGGCGGGGCGATTCCAGAATGCCCCGGCTGTTACGGGCAAACCGTTTCTGGCCGTCTATAATATGTTTCGGTTGCACAAAATTGATGCCCGACCAGCCGGCCCTGATCCATTGGAAAACGCCGGTTTTCACCATGACCGGGGCGGAGCCGGATTCCACGTAAACACCGACGGAAAAATAATCGTAGATGTAAGACTTCACCCAGCCGAGCCCGGCCTTTGCCGAGCCAGGTTTCCCGGAATAGTAGTAGTGCCAGTCGCTGTCGTTGCCTAAGATAAACCCTTTCTCCCCGACATTGGATGGGCTGGTCTGCTTCGATACGGATACCAGGACCTGACGCCCCCGGTGATTCAGCAGGATGAGCGTTCTTTTCAGGTCGTATTCGTAATAGACGCCCGTCGTGAGGTCGGGGGTGTTGGAATCGTGTTGCAGGCCGTGAAGGACAACAGGATTTCCGCCCGTCGGCACAGGTTTCCAGCGGTTGGGCAGCTTCTGAATTTCGCCACGGGGTCCTCTCCATAACGAGTACCTGAGCGAAGAAGGTCTCGTAACAACCGACGGAACCAGAGAACTGTAAGAATATTCCATGAACCGGGGAAACGTGATTTTCGTGTCGAACTCGTAATAGGCCCCGGGACATTCCAGCGAATTAGGGAGGGCGTACTCCTTCTGTTGCTTGGGACCCAGCACGTAATCCACGAGGGTGGCGACAGACTGTTCATCCAGGCCCGTTTTCGGGTCGATACAGAATCTGACCAGCCGCATTGCGGCATCGTTGATGGATTTCTGTCCGTCTCCGGACGACAGGGCGGCAACGGGCCGGAAAAAAAAGAATGAAAGGGACAATAAAAGAATTAAAAAGATAATATACTGTAAATATTTATATTTTTTCATGCAAAAAACGTTTTCAACTCCTTTTTTAATTTTCGAAGCATACGACGGGCGCCTGGATGTGTCAACGAAATTGTGAATGTCAGGCATGAAAGCAGCTTTCCGGGAGCGTTCGCGAACGGTGCCTTGATCGATCAGGCGCTCTTGAGAAGAGAATGTTTGAAAACACGAGGATTCAGATGCAAGATCTCCCGTCATCTGTTATAGATTGTCCGGTTTGGGACGAGGAGGCGGGATGATGAGGCAGAATGCTGCAGGCTGGGTGAAGTTGATGAAGAAATGTTTTGTTGTGCTGTTTCTTTTGTTTTTTACCCATACCGGCCATGCCGTCGAAATCGTTCCTCCGGCCGGATCATTCAGTCTGACCATCCTGCATGTCAATGATACCCATTCGCATCTCGATCCCTCCATGATGGATTATTCATGCCGGAACCGGGATTACAGGGCGGAACTGGGGGGATTTTCCTACCTGGCAAAGGCCGTTCGTGATCTGCGCCGGAAAGAGAAGGATTCCCTCTTTCTCCACGGAGGCGACATGGTACAGGGAACGCTTTACTTTACGAAATATCAGGGCCAGGCGGATATCGATCTGTTGAATTCCATGGGTCTTGATGCGGCGACTCTCGGAAACCATGACTTCGACAAGGGGACCGCCGTGACGGCGAAGCTTGCCGATGCCGCCGCCTTTCCCCTGATCTCGGCCAATGTGGATGCCTCAAAAGATCCGATCCTGGCCGGGAAAATTCAACCCTATGTCATCAGGACCTTCGACGGTCGGCAGGTGGCGATTATTGGTGCCACAACGACGGATACCCCGGCTGTTTCCAGGCCCGGCGGTCTGGTTTCCTTCGGACCGATCGTTCCGCGGATTGCGGCGGTCGTCCGGCAGTTACGGGCAAAAGGTATCGACAAGGTCATCCTGCTCAGCCACATCGGTTATGACGAGGATGTGCGCCTGGCCCGGACGGTATCGGGGATCGATGTCATCGTCGGGGGGCACAGTCACACCCTGCTCGGTCAACCGGCAGGCCGGCATGGTTATTCCAGGCGTTACGGGATGCCGTTCCAGCCGGAGGGCGATTATCCGACGGTTGTCAAGGGGCCGGACGGTGACACGGTTTTGATCGTCCAGGCCTGGGAATGGGGTAAACTCCTGGGATGTCTGAACGTTATCTTTGACGAAGCGGGAAAAATCACCTCCTGGAAAGGGCAGCCCATGATCGTCGTCGGGGGTATCCGGGCGAAAAACGATGATAGATTGGATAACGTTGACCCTGCGCTCAAATCCGCAATCGACGGTGCGGATGCCTGCCTCCCGCCGTGGTCAGCGCGTTTCGATGAGGATCCTGCAATGCGGGATCACCTGAACCGGTACGCGGCGCCTCTCGCATCTTTCAGTCATGTCAAGCTGGCGACGGCATTAAAACCGCTGAAGCGTGGAACGAACGGCGGGCCGGGAGCCCTCGTTGCGGAGTCGCTGCTTTGGAAAACGAGGCACCTCAAGACGCAGGTGGCCTTGCAGAACACGGGGGGAATCCGGTGCGATATCCCTGCCGGAGCGATTACGGTTCGGACTGTATACGAACTTCTCCCCTTCGGGAATACCCTCTATATCCTTGATCTGAAAGGATTTCAATTACGAGATACTCTGGAAGAGATGATCCGCAGCCAAATATCCGGCGGCAAAACACCCTACATTTATACTGCAGGCGTGCAATTCAGGATCAACCGTCAGGCGCGGTTTGGAAGCCGCATTCTCGGTCTGAAGATCAAGAATGGGAACAGGTTTGAGCCGATGAAGCCGATGGTCACATACCGCCTCGTGGTGCAGAATTATCTGGCCGGCGGAGGAGATGGCTGTAAAACCCTGAGACGGATTTCCAAGTCCGGTTACGATACAGGCTTTGTTGACGCCGAGGTATTCATGGAATATCTGAGACAGATGCCGGGTGGCATCGTCATCAATCCGCCTGTTTCGGTCACCTTACTGAAGGATTGAGAAAAAATATCCGATTTCTGGATCGATCATTCCCGCATACCGGATATACGAGTGATATCCCCTCAACCACCCATCCCCCGACGGGAGAAATGTTCGTGATGTGAAAATCGCCCGGGGGATTGCCCGGATTCTTCCGGGGAAAATTCAGGTTACAGGCTCACCATCTTTCTTGTGTTCTTTCTATACTCGGCGATGACCCGCCTGGTGTAGGACGTCTGGGGGTTCTTATCCGCGGCCAGGAGACGCTTTGCCTTGTGGTGGCCGACACTGTAAGCGAAGAGTGCCGTGGGAATGTCGTTGAACAGATCCATGAGCTTGGAGATATAGTGGGTACCCAAGCGGATATTCTTGCGGGGATCGTAGAGATCCTTGAACCCTCGGTAATGAACGCCCGCCTCTTTTGCGATATCCTTTGCCAGGGACGGATGAATCTGCATCAGTCCGCGGGATCCACCGCGAGAAACGACGTTCGGACGATAATTGCTTTCCACTTTCATGATCGCCAGCACAAGACGATAGTCTACGTTATAGCGGCGGGACTCCTCGAACACAGTCTGGGCGACAACGTTGAGATTCTCCTCGCTCATCCTGACCGCTTTTGCTCTTAAATGCTGGTTGATCTGCTGGATTGCCGCCGCTCCGGTTTCCTCCGCACCCCAGCAGAGGTTCGACGGCGATAGCGTGTTGGACTGAAATGAACCGAAGACCAAAACAAAAAAGAGAACACCCGCAAAAACCCTGGAGCGTTTCATAGATTTAAATCCTCCTTTCTTTGTGGATTCTGAAAGCGAGCCGATTTTGGACCGTAACTTTCAAAATCCTTCATCCATCTGAGCCTGGCTTTATTTTTGATTGGTTTGAAGAGAAAAGATTGCCCAGAAGGATTCATCCCCATACAGGATGAGATTTAAATGATGTGAGACCGCTTGATGGGTCAAATGTCTCATATCGAAAAAAGAAAAATGATGCAAGAAAAAACTGAACTAAATTGCTATTTTGCATTTAAGTATTGAATATGTTTGAATATTATTTAGTTGTTGTCAACATTTTCGTGCCCTTGAGGGAAAAATGTGTTAAATTCAGCTCCTATCCGGCCCGGACAGAGGGAAAAAGCGGTCCGTGGGCCAAGAAATGGAGTGTAAGCAGAGGTGAATAATGGATGATCAAAAAAAAGACTTGTTGAAGCACCTCCCGAAGATCGATGAACTTCTTCTTGCCTTGGAAAAGAAAGGATCCTTTTTACAAAACGGAAGGGACTACCTTGTCGCCGCAAGCCGTGCCGTGGTGGAGGAACTCAGAGCTGCGATCCTTTCTTCGCCGGGAAGCATGACGAAAATGCCCCATCTTAATGATGTCGTCGGCAGGGTTGAAAAGAGAATGGCGACGATGCACCGCTTTCGCCTGAGGAAAGTCGTCAACGCAACCGGTGTGGTCCTCCACACGAACCTGGGGCGATCGCCCCTGTGTGGGGAAGCTATGGAACGGTTGATCGAAGTGGCCGGTTCCTACAGCAACCTGGAGTATGACCTGGAAAAGGGGGAGCGGGGACTGAGGTACAGTCATGTCCGGGAACTGCTTTGCCTTCTCTCCGGCGCCGAAGAGGCCCTGGTTGTCAATAACAATGCTGCTGCAGTTCTTCTGGTGCTCGATACCCTTGCCAGGGGGCGGGAAGGCATTGTCTCGCGTGGGGAACTGGTTGAAATCGGCGGCGAATTCCGTATACCCGATATTATGGAAAAAAGCGGGGCCATTCTCCGCGAGGTGGGGACAACCAACCGTACCCGTCAGGGCGATTATGAAAGGGCGATTTCCGACCGGACGGGTCTCATCATGAAAGTCCACACGAGCAATTTTCGGATCGTGGGATTCACTGAGGAGGTTTCCCTGGATGCTCTCGTTTCTCTGGGGGGGAGATACGGCATTCCGGTCATGGACGATCTCGGCAGCGGTTGCATGATCGATCTGGCATCCTATGGACTGGGACATGAACCGACGGTCCGGGCGGTTATGAGTTCCGGCGTCGATGTGGCGACCATAAGCGGCGACAAGCTGCTGGGAGGGCCTCAGGCGGGAATCATCCTGGGAAAGCAAAAAATTATGAAGGAGATCATGAAAAATCCCCTGAACCGGGCTCTCCGAATTGACAAGCTGACCCTGGCGGCCCTCGAAGGTACTTTGGTCCAGTATCTCAATCCGCAAAACGCGGTCCGGGAGATACGGACCCTCCGTTGTTTGACGGAGCCGATGCCGGTTACGGCCAAAAGGGCGAAAAAACTTGCCGCCGTCCTCCGTCGCGCCGGGATTGCGGATCTGAAGATTGTTCTGAAGAAGGGCTTCTCCGCCGTCGGCGGAGGGGCCCTTCCGATGCAGGAAATCGAAACGATGCTGGTATCGATGCGTTATGACGGCTTGTCTTCGGTGCGCCTGGAAGAGCGCCTGCGCCGCCTGGATGTTCCTGTGATCGCCCGTATCGACGGAGAGGAAGTTCTCCTCGATGTGAGAACGGTGGGTGACGACGAATTTCTGCTGATCCGTAATGGAATGAAGGCCATCGCCGCTCAGGGCAAATAGAGGTTCACTTTTGGTAAGCGTTAGTGCCTATGGATGATATGCGGAAAACCTGCACGGTTTTGGACGATGAGCGTGCCCTTCGCCTGGATGTCTTTGTCTCCGGGAAATATCCGATCTTTTCCCGTTCCCAGGTCAAGAAAATGATCGAGGATGGCGAGGTCCGTCTCAACGGGTCGGTTGTGTCCAAGGCAGGTTTGAAATTGAGAGCCGGAGATATTGTCGAGTTCATCATCAGGTCGGCCCAGCCCTGTCAGGTGACGGCTCAGGATATTCCCCTGCATATCCTGTACGAAGACCGGCATCTTTTGGTTATCAACAAGCCCGCGGGCATGGTGATCCACCCCGCGCCGGGGCACCGGGAAGGGACCCTTGTCAATGCGATCCTCCACCATTGTGACGATCTCTCCGGTATCGGTGGCGTCATTCGTCCCGGCATTGTCCATCGATTGGATAAAGACACATCGGGAGTCCTGCTGGTGGCGAAAAATGATGAGACCCACCGACATCTCTCCGACCAGTTCAAGGATCACTCGGTCAGAAAAACCTACCAGGCCCTGGTTTTCGGGAGTCCCCCGGAAGACGGGGGCATCATTATGCTTCCCGTGGGACGCCATCCGGAGGATCGGAAAAAAATGTCCACGAAAAGCAGACGGGGAAAAGAAGCCGTCACACGCTGGCGGGTTGTCGCCCGTTACGGCGAAGTGACCCTTCTCGCGGTGGATATTGAGACGGGAAGAACGCACCAGATCCGGGTCCATCTGTCGTCCGCAGGCTATCCCGTTGTCGGGGACCGGGTCTACGGGGGGAGAGGGCGCCTTCCTTCCGTCAAGGATACGGCCCTTCGGGCCAGGCTTTCGACCATGCCACGCCAGGCCCTCCATGCCTGGCGGATTGCTTTTGTTCACCCCGGAAATAACCGGGAGATGGCATTCACCGCTCCCCTTCCCGAGGATATGCAGAACCTGCTTGACTATTTAACATCACGTTATGCTTGATTTGATAATCGGGAGAGAAGGATAATGATCTTCAGAAATAATGCAGGAGAAATTAGACTCATTTGGATTATCCTTTTCGTCGCTGAATTTAGTGGCAAAACTCGTTTCGGTCACAGTACTGTAGAATACGTTCATGCCTGCATCACGTATTATGTATTCAATATATCTGGTTGGTTATGTGGAGGAGATTATCATTCGTCCAGATCAGGCATAAGGATGCACATCCTTAAATGGAACTCATCGAAATGCAAGACCATCCTGCAAGATACCACCGGAGATCGATTCGTCTGCGGGGCTACGGCTATGCAGGCAATGGCGCCTATTTCGTGACCATTTGTACGGCAAATCGGGCGTGTATTCTGTCAAAGGTCGATTCATCCGCCGTAGGGGCAGGGCTTGCCCCTGCCCTCGACGATGAGACATCGCCGGTCATCATCCATCTGACAAAAGCCGGTGAAATCGTAAAAAGGAATTGGCTGGCCATTCCGGAACGTTATCCGAATGTTTTCCTTGACGAATATGTCATCATGCCAAATCACCTGCATGGTATCATTATGATTTTATCGAAGGTATCGAGGGCAACCGCAAGGGTTGCCCCTACATTGGGACAAATGATTGGTGCTTTCAAATCCCGGTGTGTTACCGATTATCTGAAATATATCGATGAAAACAAGGTTGCTGAGGTTGGTAGGATTTGGCAGCGAAATGATTACGAACATGTGATCAGAAATGAGGCTGACATGGCCAGGACAAGGGAATATACCCTGTTAAATCCTGATAGATGGGCAGACGATGAGGAAAACCCGGACAACATCCATAAACGCTGATCAGGCTATTTGCTCTGATTTGCGTTCCCCAAAACCGTGCGTTCATGCCTTCTTGGCATAACGTACCGAATATAAAAGGCAAGGGTGCATTACCCTGTCACCAATGCATCCTACATCTTGACGGGCGACGGGAAAACGGATAGGTAATCCTGACCGAACTTAAAGGGTGAAGATCATGTTCCATTTCCGTACCCAAGGTGCATTCACCTATCTCCAATCCGAGGCGCTCGACCGCTTTGATTTTCTGTCCCATGCCTTCTGTACCCGACTGGGAGGGGCGAGCCCCGTTCCTTTTGCAAGCCTGAATGTCAGCGCCAGGCGAGGTGACCGGCCGGAAAATGTCCGACGGAACCGGGAAATCATCGCCGGAACGTTTGGTTTTCCGGCTGAAAGACTGATCTTGACCCATCAAGTCCATGGTGACGATTTGCATATCCTGACAGAAAAGGGTTTTCCTGCACCGGAGACCGTTCCGGAGTGCGACGGTTTCATCACGGACCGGCCAGGTTTGGTTCTGTGCATCAAGACGGCGGATTGCGTTCCGGTTTTGCTCTTTGACGGGAAGAAGAAAATCGTTTCCGCAATCCATGCCGGCTGGCGGGGAACGGCCCTCGGCATTGCGGGGAAAGCGGTACGGATCTTCAAGGAACGCTTTTCATCCGATCCGGAGGACCTCTGGGCGGCCATCGGTCCTGCGATCGGGGCGTGTTGTTACGAGGTGGACGGGAAGGTCCGGTCTGAATTCGCGGATCGTGGCCGGGCCGAAAGCCCTTTCGCCCCTTCGCTCAAAAAAGACCGGTGGATGCTGAATCTGGGTGCGGCAAACCGGCTTCAGCTGGAGGCGGCGGGTATTCCGCCCGGTCAGGTTACGTCCGCGGACCTCTGTACGTCCTGCTGCCGGAATACCTTTTTCTCCCACCGGCGGGAAGGTGATGTGACGGGCCGGCAACTCAATTTCATCATGATCAGGGAAGGATGATCGGGAAATCTTGTTCGATGTGATGAATGCTGTTTCACAAATCGAATTCGATCGGTCGGATCAGAAAATCGTTCCGACCCCGGCCCCGATGTGAAAACGGGGGGTATTGTCCTGCTCCGACAGAGGCCACAAGTAAAGTTCCTTGCTGGTCAGGACCGGATAGGTATAATTGATCTGCCCGAGTTTGCGCATTTCTTTTCCCGTCGCCACGCCTGCCACCGTGATCTGGCGCCCGGCACTGTAAATGGCGGGATCGAGAAAACTCTCGACCTCGACCAGAAACCTTCCTTGATGACCGGTGCACACCCGATCAGCATAATCGCCGCGACTCCAATCAGCCATTGTCTCGTTTTTATAGGTCTTTTCCTTTCAACGGTGCAAGAATGATAGTCCCGTCCAGGGGCGTAATATACAAACATCAGGCTGATGTGTCAAAAAAGATGACCGATCTGTTTGCCGGGTAAAATATTGGTTTTCCGAACCCGAAAAACCGCTTGACAGGAAAATCTGTTTCATATAAACAATTCGTAACTTTGGATAGGCGTGTGTAGGACCCCTGCCTTAAGGAAAAATCCAATCGTTCTCATGAAGCAACCCATTATACTAACCCTCGACTTTTAAGCAAGTGTTCGTTGCAAAATCTGCAACCTTCTCCGCGCTAGATCATATGGGATGCCTGATATGCTGTTTCTGTTGTGACGTGTCTCCATATCGGTACAACTATACATTAAACAAGGAAATTTAGTATGGACATCGAAGAAATCAAGCGACAACCAATCAGTGAGTTAACAAGGCTGGCGAAAGAGTTGAACGTGACTGATGCCAGTGGAATGAGGCGCCAGGATCTGATTTTTGCCATTCTACAGACTCAGGCGGAGAAAAACGGTGTCATTTCAGGGGCGGGTGTCCTGGAAATTCTGCCGGACGGATTCGGTTTCCTGCGGGCCGTCGATTACAATTACCTTCCCAGTCCCGATGACATTTACATCTCCCCCTCCCAGATCCGCCGCTTTAACCTCCGGACGGGGGACACCATTTCCGGAGAAGTCAGACCTCCCAAGGAAGGTGAAAAGTATTTTGCCCTGCTCAAGGTCGATTCCGTTAACTTTGAAAGTCCGGAAGCGGCCCGGGACAAGATCCTCTTTGACAACCTGACTCCTCTTTATCCCCAGGAGAAGTTCGACCTGGAATCGGATCCGGCAAATCTGTCGACCCGCGTTATGGATATGTTCACCCCCATCGGCAAGGGCCAGAGGGGACTCATCGTTTCGCCGCCCCGGGCCGGCAAGACCGTCCTGCTCCAGGATATCGCCCACAGCATCACAAAGAATAACAAGGAAGTCACCCTCATGGTACTGCTCATCGACGAACGGCCGGAGGAAGTAACGGATATGCAGCGGAGTGTTGCCGGAGAGGTGATCTCCTCGACCTTCGATGAGCCCGCGTCCCGTCATGTCCAGGTGGCTGAAATGGTCATCGAGAAGGCGAAGCGTTTGGTGGAACACCGCAAGCACGTTGTCATCCTGTTGGACAGCATCACCCGCCTGGCCCGGGCCTATAATGCGGTCGTGCCGCCGAGCGGCAAGGTGCTCTCCGGCGGTGTCGATTCGAACGCCCTGCACAAACCGAAACGCTTCTTCGGTGCTGCGAGAAATATTGAGAACGGCGGCAGCCTGACGATTATCGCAACGGCCCTGATCGACACGGGGAGCCGCATGGACGAGGTCATTTTTGAAGAGTTTAAAGGCACGGGCAACATGGAACTCCACCTTGACAGAAGAATTGCCGACCGGCGGGTTTTCCCGGCCTTCGATCTCATCCGCTCCGGAACCCGTAAAGAGGAACTGCTCATTCCGAAGAACCACCTGAACCGGATCTGGATTTTGAGAAGGTTGCTGCAGGAGATGAACCCGGTGGACGCCATGGAGTTTATCCTGGACAAGATCCGGAAAACGTCATCGAACCAGGAGTTCCTGGACTCGATGAATCAGTAGCGTCAAATTTTTTAGTTGATATTATTGTAAAAATCGTTATAACTTCCCTCGCCTATAAGGCGAGACTTCCAGGAAGTCATACAACTATAAGGAGAACAACTTGCTATGAAGAAGGGAATCCATCCGGAATATACGGAAACGACCATCACCTGCGTATGCGGCAATGTCATCCCCACGAGATCGACCAAGAAGGACATCAAGGTGGAAATATGCTCCCAGTGCCATCCGTTCATGACAGGGAAGCAGAAGATTGTTGACACAGCGGGCCGGGTCGATCGCTTCATGAAAAAATACGCCGCCAAGGGAGCAGGAACCAATAAATAATCCCCCTGCCGCAACTCACCGTTTCATCTCTGATAGCCCGGTCTGGGGGAATGTTATGTTATTGTCGGTAATGGCCTTCCCCCCTTCATGACGGGGCTTTTGCCATGTGTCGATACCGGCAAAATCTTTCCGATGAAGAATATCCCGATTGTGCAACTTTGTTAAGATACCCGATGGAAAAGCCCGCGGAGATTTTTGTTATATTAACCGGAAGATTCTGATGAGCTGAATGATATGTTTGCAAGACTGAAAGATATCGAAGAGAGATACCGCGAGTTGGAAGGCCTGCTGGGCGATCGCGAGGTGGCGGCGAAAAACCAGCTCTACCAGAAATACGCCAAGGAGCATGCCGATCTGCGCGAGCTTGTGGACACTTACCGGGAGTACGCCGGGATACAGAAGCACATTGAAGAAGAAGAGGCCATCCTGCGGGGGGACGATCCGGAGCTAATCGAGATTGTTAAGGAAGAGCTTCCTGAACTCAAGGAACAACTGACCGGTCTCGAAGAGAGAATGAAGGTTCTTCTCCTTCCCAAGGATCCCAATGACGAGCGGAATGTTTTCCTGGAAATCCGTGCCGGAACGGGGGGGGATGAGGCGGGGTTGTTCGTTGGGGATCTTTTTCGCATGTATGCACGCTACGCCGAGATGAGGCGTTGGAAGGTCGAGGTCGTCAGCAGTACGCCGTCGGGCGGTGTCGGCGGGTTCAAGGAAATCATCGCCCTGGTTGCCGGCGCCGGTGCTTACAGCCGCCTGAAATACGAAAGCGGTGTCCACCGTGTCCAGCGAGTGCCCGTGACGGAAGCCCAGGGAAGAATCCATACATCGGCCGTTACCGTGGCGATTATGCCGGAAGCGGATGAGGTCGAGGTGAATATCGAACCGAACGAATTGCGGATCGATGTCTACCATTCCAGCGGTCACGGCGGCCAGAGCGTCAACACGACCGATTCGGCCGTCCGCATTACCCACCTGCCGACGGGGCTGGTCGTGACCTGTCAGGACGAAAAATCCCAGTTGAAGAACAAGTCCAAAGCCATGAAGGTGCTCCGGGCGCGGCTTCTGGATATTGCGACGACACGGCAGAATGCGGAGATATCGGAAACGAGAAAGACTCAGGTGGGAACAGGCGACCGCAGCGAGCGCATCCGGACCTACAACTTTCCCCAGGGGCGGGTGACGGATCACCGGATCGGACTGACCCTCTACAGCCTGGAAAGCTTTCTCGACGGGGCGATGGATGAGGTGCTGGATAGCCTGAACACCCATTTCCAGACGGAAATGCTGAAAATGGCGGCGAACGAAGGGCGATGACGACGATCGCCGAGATCCTGCGCGAGGCCTCTTTTGCCCTTGAGGCCGCCGGTTCTCCGACATCACGTCTTGACGCAGAGGTTTTGCTTTCCCATTGCCTGAAGCTGGATCGTCTGCGGTTCTACACCCATTCTGAACAGGCTTTAAGTTCCGAGGCGACTGAAGATTACGCAAAAAAGATCGACAGGCGGAAAAAGGGTGAACCCATTTCTTACATCGTCGGTGTTAAGGAATTTTGGTCTCTTCCGTTTCAAGTTGACCCATCCGTCCTGATTCCCCGCCCGGAAACGGAAGTCCTGGTGGAAGAGGCTCTGGTGATCATGTCGGAACGGCGTGAACCGGGTTGGCGTGTCCTGGAAATCGGTACGGGAAGCGGAGCTGTTGCGGTTGCCCTGGCATCGGAGAGAAGGAATATCCATGTCACCGCGACGGATCTTTCCGGCGAGGCTCTGGCCGTGGCAAAAGGCAATGCCGAACGGAACGGCGTAGAGGGCCGCGTTCTTTTTTTACAGGGCGATCTGTTTGAACCCGTTACGGGCCAATACGATATGATCGTTTCAAATCCCCCCTATATTTCCCGCCATGATTTCGGGCTCCTGCCGCTGGGAATAAAGGATTATGAACCGTCCCGAGCCCTTCTGGCCGGTCCGGAGGGCATCGAATTTCACCGGGAGCTGATCTTCAAGGGGGCATCCTTTCTGGAACGGGGCGGCTGGCTGTTGATGGAAATGGGGGAGGGGCAGGGACAAAACATCAGAGAATGCTTTGAAACTCAAGACGGTTACGAGGAAGTCGGAATCCGTTCCGATTATGGCGGTACGGAAAGGGTGATCAAAGCCAGGAGGAAATGAGTTGTGGATAAGATGATCATCGAGGGGGGAGAGAAACTGAAAGGGACGGTGGAAATCAGCGGGGCGAAGAATGCCGCTCTGCCTATCCTGGTTTCCTCTCTTTTATGCGAGGGCCGGAGCACTTTTCACAACGTACCTGAGCTAATGGATATCAAAACCGTCATGAAACTTCTCCGCGGTTTCGGCGCCGAGGTGGAGGGAACGACATCCGTCCGGATCGACGCAACTCGGATCAACAACGTTGAGGCGCCTTATGAACTGGTCAAGACCATGCGCGCCTCTGTTCTGGTCCTGGGTCCCCTCGTGGCCCGCATGGGCCGCGCACGGGTGTCTCTTCCCGGGGGGTGTGCCATTGGGGCCAGACCGGTAAACCTTCACCTCAAGGCTCTGGAGGAAATGGGAGCGAAGGTCACGCTGCAGGACGGCTACATCGAAGCAAAAGCTTCCCGTTTAAGCGGTGCAACGATTTATTTCGATATTCAGACCGTTACGGGAACGGAAAATATCATGATGGCGGCCTGTCTGGCCAAGGGGACAACGGTTCTCAAAAATGCGGCGAAGGAACCGGAAATCGTCAATCTCGCAGAGATTCTGAAGGCCATGGGCGCCAGGATAACAGGTGCGGGAACGGAAACGATTACGATCGAAGGCGTGGACCAGCTGACCGGAGCTGAGGGAACCGTTATGCCGGACCGGATCGAGGCCGGAACCTACATGATCGGCGCGGCGATTACGGGGGGTGATGTCAATGTCCTGGGGTGCGATTCCCTGTATGTGGATGCCCTGATCACCAAGTTGATCGATGCCGGAGTCACGGTGGAGGCGATTTCCCGCGGTGTACGGGTTTGCGGCAGAAACGGGATTCGCAGTATCGATATTAAAACCATGCCCTATCCGGGATTCCCGACAGATCTCCAGGCCCAGATGATGGTTCTGCTCTCCATCGGTAACGGTCTCGGTGTCGTCACGGAAACGGTTTTTGAAAATCGTTTCATGCATGTCGCAGAACTCATCCGGCTGGGGGCGAACATTGTTATCCAGGGAGGAGCTGCCATTGTCAAGGGTGTTCCCGCGTTGAAGGGGGCTCCGGTTATGGCGACGGATCTCCGGGCGTCCGCCTGCCTTGTTTTGGCGGGACTCGTTGCCGAGGGGAAAACGGAGCTTTCGCGCATCTACCACCTCGACCGGGGGTATCAACGCATGGAAGAGAAATTTTCCGCCCTTGGGGCGAAGATAAGGAGGGTGCCGGCGTAGAATGAAAGTTATCAGCACGAAAGATCCGTCTTTTGAAGAGGCATTCCGTGTCATTCAGGGCAGGGGGAAGGTGTTCGATCCCGAACTGTGGCAGCGGGTGGCGGTCATCGTCGAAGATGTCGCGCAGCGGGGCGATGAGGCCCTGTTCCACTATACGGCGAAATTCGACAACCATGTCATCGATGAAAAAACCGTCGAAATATCCCCCTCCGAACTGGATGAAGCGGCATCAAAGGTCCCGAAAGAAGACTGGGCCGTCCTGGAGTTGTCCGCCGACCGGATCCGGAAGTTTCACGAAAAGCAGATCATGGAAAACTGGAGCCTCATGGAAGAGGAGGGGATCGAACTGGAAAATCGACTCCTACCCCTGGAGCGGATTGCCGTTTACGCCCCCGGCGGCTTGAATCCCTATCCCTCGACGGTGTTCATGGCCGTGATTCCCGCCCGGATTGCGGGGGTGAAAGAAGTGATTCTTGTTTCCCCGACTAAAGGGAAAGGCGTTCATCCCCTGATTGCGGCAGCGGCAAAGATCAGCGGTGCCGACCGGGTTTTCGGCATCGGCGGCGCTCAGGCGGTGGCGGCCCTGGCCTACGGGACGAAATCGATTCCCCGGGTCGATAAGATCGTCGGTCCCGGAAATGCCTACGTAACGGCGGCCAAGAAGATGGTCTACGGCCAATGCGCCATCGATATGATCGCCGGACCCAGCGAAGTCCTGATTGTTGCCGACGGGACGGGAAATCCCGCCCATGCGGCGGCGGATTTGCTTTCTCAGGCTGAACATGACGAAATGGCCAGTGCTGTTTTGGTAACACCGGTAGAGGAATTCGGCCGTCGGGTTGCGGCGGAAGTGGAAAAACAGTTGAATGCGTTGTCCCGCAGGGGGGTTGCCGCAAGATCACTTGAAAGTTTCAGCGCCGTCATGATTGCCGCGGATATGGACGAAGCGGTGGAGATTGCCAACCGGTTTGCCCCGGAACATTTGGAGCTCATGGTGTCCAATCCCCGCGAAACCCTGAAGAAGATCCGCCATGCCGGTGCGGTGTTCCTGGGGCATTGTACGCCGGAAACGCTCGGAGACTATCTTGCCGGAACCAATCACGTTCTGCCCACAGGGGGTACGGCGAGATTCGCTTCGCCTTTGGGGGTGTATGATTTTGTGAAGCGAATGAGCGTTCTTTCTTTCTCGGAGGAGGCCCTGAAACGGTACGGCAGACAGGCGGCGAGGTTCGCCGCCATGGAAGGCCTCGATGCCCATGAAAAGGCTGTGACCATCCGTTTGAAGTAAAAAAATCTTGACAAAATGACCGTCTTGATTAAGATGGCAGGGTCTTTTAAGGCTCCTGAAAACAATTGAAAATAAACTGAGCGGGCGTAATTCAGCGGTAGAATGTCAGCTTCCCAAGCTGAAAGTCGCGGGTCCGATTCCCGTCGCCCGCTCCAAGTTATACAAGAAAGGGGTTGTCGTTTTTCCGACAGCCTCTTTTTTTGTGGATGAACCGATTTTATGCCTATCGGTGAAACCGTGGAAGCGACAACTTTCCCCTGCATGATCCAAATATCAGACATCGGCTGATATCAATCCCGTATTAATCCAGTATTGTCTTAATTAATTTACAGAAACCACAGTATCACCTCCGTGTCAAACCCGCATTCAATCCGTATTGTATTTTCTTGACCATGCTCCTATAAAAGCGACCGTTGAAATGTTCGAAGACGTCATGCCACGCACGGTCATGCGTTACTACGGGAAGAGAGGACGGGATATGTTTACCAGAACTTTGAAAAGCTTCATCGTTGTTGTTTCTCTGATGTTTGTTTTTTGCGGAACGGCCTTGGCCCAGCATTTCGAGGCAACCATTCCTCAGGGGTACTGGCTGGAGGCCTGGATGATGCACTTCCATGCGAACGAGTTCCTTGATACGGAAGGCCATAAGATGAGGATGGGTGATGGGAAGCATATTGATCTGACCTCGGACATCTTGTTCTTACGGCCGATCTACGTTACCAAGTACTGGATATTCGATTCCCACATTCCAATAGCTAGGACAGAGTGGAATAATTTCTCCGATAGGGACGATACGTCGAGCGGTTTGGACGATGTCTGGCTCAATGTCTGGATAAGGAACGAAAACGCCGAGGCGAAGTGGCGGCCCCTGGGAATCAATCTGGCGCCGGGGATCGGCGTCAAGTTTCCGATTGGTCAGTACGATAAAGACCGGGCCGTTAACCTGGGAGACGGTCAGTATGATGTGCGGTTCGACCTGCGGTTTTCGAAATTCTTTTTTCAGGGAAATCCCTTTGGTGAAACCGGAAAGTGGGCGATCGAAGGCGCCGTTGAGTATACCTATCGATTTGAGAATCAGGATATAAATATCAAGCCGGGAAACCGCCTGGACTGGATCATCGGCCCGACGGTCAGCGTCGGTAAAAGCTTGAGGATCGGCTGGGATATCGGCGGTAATATAAAAGAACGTGATGAAACGGGCAGCGGGAAGGATTTGTACGGTATTTATTCCTGGGGCAGGAAGGTTTCGACGGGACCGACCATGTACTGGGTCATCACCCCCCAGATCCATCTGAGCGCCTACGCCATGGTCGATATCGATGCCAGGAACGAGGCCAAGGGGTCTCTGTATTACCTGCGCTGGCTGTTCTACTGGCCCAAGAAATAGTGACGGATTTTCTTCTCCTGTAAGACTTCCCCCTTATAGGTCGCAGAACGGTTGGTCCAATCCCCCATTGGACCAACCGTCGAGCGGTAAGAACGCAAATTAGCGCAACTCCCTATCAGGAAATCAGTCAGGCGAACCGGAACATCACACAAAATTGCAAGAAAAATGAGCGCCTTCCCAGAGATCGTTGCATTCGCTTCTTTGTGAAGGAGTGTGCTCCTTTATATTAAGTACGAGATTGGAGTTTTGAAATGGGAAAAAGAACAGAACAATTGTTAAATGAAATTAATTATCTGCGTTCGAATGGCTGGGCAAACAATGAAATCGCGAAAAAATGCGGTGTCTCCCCACAATATGTCGGCAAACTGATCAAGCTGTATGAAAATAATCGGCAAAGCCCCCCTGAATGGAACTATGGGTTGTCCACCCGGGTCCTGAACTGTCTGAAGCGGAACCATATTCCGCTGGATCTTCATGTGATTGCTGAGAGCATCGATCTGCTGCTTTGCATGAGAGGGGTTGGAGAGGGGTCCCTGAATGAAATCGGGAGCATACTTAAATCCCAAAATATTATTGATGATGTCGGAGAATGGTTGGAAGAAGGAAAAAGAAAACAATACCGCCGGCATCAAACCTTATCCGAAACCTTTTCTTATGACCTGCCGCGGCATTACTTTGTGCCGAATATCTTTGTATAAGGCCATTTCATCGGGGAAGTTTCACGCAAAAGGGGCGGGTCCGTCTACGTGAAAATGAGGTCATCACGCCATCGTTTGAGGTGGCTTCATGGCCTCCTTTGCCCTTATGAAGGGTGAAGTTTCTCAAAAGGGCGGGTTATTTAAGTTACATGAGTTTCGATATCAGGACACCCCCGGATGTTTACCGGTGAATTCGGTTCCATATCGAACGGGGTAGTCCATCATGAGCACCCTGCATTATATGAATGAATTAAGCATAACAGAAAAAGCTCTGCGTGCTGTCGAGGAAAAGTATCGCATCCTGTTCGAATCTTCCCATGACGCGATCACAATGCACGATGAAAACGGGTTCTTCGACTGCAATCGGGCGGCGCTTCAGATATACGGATTTTCCAGAAAAGAAGATCTTATCGGCAAACACCCGAGTGATTTATCCCCGGCGTTACAGCCGGATGGAGGCAGTTCCCTGTTTGCGGTGCATCATTACATGGAAAAAGCGCTTCATGATGGGTCGTGCTTTTTTGAGTGGCTTTCCGCCCGCAGTGATGGAACGCAGTTCTATTCAAACGTCCTTTTGAGTAAAATGGTCCTGGACGGGAAGCCGGTCCTGCAGGCAGTGATTCGTGACATTACCGAAAGGAAAAAGGCGGAAGCGGCATTGCGTGAGAGTGAGGAGCGGTTGCAACTCGTTCTCAGCAGCGGAGAAATCGGGTATTGGGACTGGAACATTGAATCCGACGTCGTGGTGTTCAACCGGCGCTGGCTGGAGATGCTGGGGTATGAATCCGGTGAAGTCCCCAACCATTTCAACTCGTGGAAGGAACGGATTCATCCCGAGGATCAGGAAAAAGCCGTTGAGGCTTTATACGCGCATGTCGCGGGGAAAACAGCTTTTTATGAAACCGAGCACCGCCTGAGAACCAAGGAAGGTGAATGGAAATGGTTCATCGGCCACGGGAAGGTTGTAGAAAGGGACCCTAAGGGGCGGCCTCTGCGGGCGACAGGAACCAACATCGATATAACCGCCCTGAAGAAGGCAGGCGAGGCGCAAAGGGAGAGTGAAACCCGGTATCGCGCCATTTTCAATTCCGCTGCCGATGCCTTTCTTCTTATAGACCGCGAAGGACGTATATTCAAGGCCAATCCACAGGCCTGCGGGGTATACGGGTACGCGCGTAACGAGATTCAACAACTGGCCCTGAAAGACCTCATTCATCCGGATTTTCATTATCTGTCTGAACAGATTCAATCCGATATCAAAACCAGAGGGGAGTTCCTGGTTGAATCAATGGGTGTTCGTAAGGACGGCACCTGTTTTCCCGTTGAAGTAAAAGCCGGCGAAATTCATTATCAGGGAGAAAAATATTTACTCTATATTGCCAGGGATATTACGGAAAGGAGAAAGGCTGAAGAAAAACTGGCTGCTGCTCATCAAAAACTATTGGATATCATTGAGTTTCTTCCCGATGCGACTTTTGTGATTGATCAGGAAGGAAAGGTCATCGCCTGGAATAGAGCCATGGAAGAAATGACCGGTTTGGCCAAGGCAGACATCATCGGCAAGGGAGATTATGCTTATGCCATTCCGTTTTATGAAACGCGAAAACCGATCCTGATTGATCATGTGAGAGGGTACGAGTCCTGGATGGGCAGGGAATATGAATTTTACGAAAAGAAAAACGGGGTCTTTTCGGGAGAGAAGTTTGCTGCCGGGATTAATCACGGCCAGGGGGGGTACCTTTATGCGATGGCAGCGCCGTTGTTCGATCAAGATGGGATTTTAATCGGTGCTATCGAGTCCATTCGTGACATTACCGAACGCAAACGAATGGAGGAAGAACTCGTTAAGATGCAGAAACTGGAATCCATCGGTGTATTGGCAGGAGGAATCGCCCATGAGTTCAATAACTTACTGATGGCGATCATGGGTAACATCAGCCTGGCCAGACTGTATTCGCATCCCGGAAGCAGGGCCTGTGAATCACTGGACCGGGCCGAGCAGGCATCTTCGCGGGCCCAAAGCCTGACGCATAAATTGATTACCTACGCCCATGGCGGAGCGCCCATAAAACGGATTGTATCCGCTTCTGAATTGATCGAGGATGCAGCCCTTTTGGCAGTTGAAGGTTCCGGATCGGCGTGTGAGTTTGCTCTTCCCCGTCATCTATGGCCGGTCAATGTGGATGAAGATCAGATAAGGCAGGTGATCCACAATATTGTCGTCAATGCCGACCAGGCCATGCCGGACGGTGGCATGATCAGGATTTCCGCGGAGAATATGACGGAATCGCTGGAATCGGATCCTCATCTTAAACCGGGTCGCTACGTCAGGATTGCCATCTCGGATCAAGGAGAAGGCATCACGCCCGGTAATCTGTCTAAAATTTTTGATCCCTTTTTTACCACGAAGGATAAGAACAGCGGACTGGGACTGACCACGGCGCACTCCATCGTTCATAAACACGGGGGACGGATTTGGGTCGAATCTGAAGCCGGGGTGGGCAGTACGGTTATCTTTTACCTGCCGGCGGTACCTCAAGAGACTTTCCCCGACGGCGCAGATGCGCGGAATGGCTTGAATAAAGGGAATAAAAGAATTCTCTTGATGGATGATGAGGAAATTCTGCTGGATGCCGTTGGTTCAATGTTGAGAATACTGGGATATGAAGTCGACTCGGCCAGGAGCGGGATCGATGCAATTGCGCTCTTTACAGAGGCAAAGAATAACGGAGCGCCTTACGATTTGTTGATTTTGGATTTGACCATTGCCGGTGCGATGGGAGGAAAACAGGCGATTCAGGAGTTGCGGCAAATCGATCCGGATGTTAAGGCTATTGTTTCAAGCGGCTATTCGAACGATCCGGTTATGGAAAATTACGAAAAGTATGGATTCCGGGGGGTGTTGGCGAAACCATTCGATATGGGTTCGCTCCGATTGGCCCTAAACAGTGTTTTGGGCTGATGCTATCCAGATAAAAAGGTTATCAGTTCAGATAGTTGAGGGATTGTTTCATCTATACGCGGTGGGATAACCCCCCAAGATCAAATTTTACCTGCCCCCTACAGATTCCTTTTGTTAACCAACCTGAATATCCACGGATTTTTTTGTCGTCTATAAGGAAAGTACTGGACCATGAATAAACGAGAGCAAGAACTTCTTCTGATCCTTGGAGCGACGATGGACGGCATCTGGCAGTGGGATCTGCGTGATGACAAAATTCTGTTAAGTCCCAAGTTCTACGCTATGCTCGGCTATGAACCCGGAGGATTTCCGGCCGATTTTCAAACCTGGCAGGACATGATTCATCCTGCCGACCGGGAATGCGCCGTCAGCATTATCTGTGATTACATTGCGGGGATAATGTTAGAATACCGGAATGAATTCCGCATGAAGGCTAAATGCGGCGACTACCGATGGATCCGGGCCAGCGGCAGGATTGTTGAAAGGGACGATCGGGGAAACGCCGTCAGGCTGATCGGCAACCATCAGGACATCACGGAGCGGAAAGCCGAGGAGGAAAAGAGAAAATTCCTTGAACGCCAATTGCAGCAGGCACAGAGGATGGAGGCTCTCGGTACGCTTGCCGGAGGGATTGCCCATGATTTCAATAATATCCTGTCCTCTCTCATGGGATTTACCGAACTGGCCATGAGAGAATCACGAGCAGACAAGAGACTGAATCACCTGGAACAAGTGATGCGGGCCAGCGAAAGGGCAAAGAACCTGACGGCTCAAATTCTTGATTTCAGCAGACGGGAAGAAGCAGGGAAAAAACCTCTGGATATCAGGCTGATCATAAAAGAAACGATAAAGCTGCTGAAGGCGTCTCTGCCGTCAACCATTCTGATCAAACCGGACATCACGACAAAACCCGCCACGGTTCTTGCCGATCCGACGCAGATCCATCAGATCATGATGAATCTGTGCACTAATGCGTCCCATGCCATGCGTGAAAGAGGCGGTGTTCTCGAAATTCAACTTTCCCTGATCGACATGAACCAGGAGGAGATCGGGTTGCAGGATGCCAATCTCAAGGCGGGTCCCTGTGTCCGCTTAAAAATTAGCGATACCGGGC
>Ga0302246_1000837_pt1 | contig 24480 bp, 34 predicted proteins | sample AAG_UR_Trp_MG_FD_193533 | JGI IMG/M metagenome (GOLD analysis project Ga0302246, IMG submission 193533) | Enriched activated sludge microbial communities from anaerobic digester in WTTP, New Holstein, Wisconsin, United States - AAG_UR_Trp | ecosystem: Engineered > Bioreactor > Anaerobic >... | reverse complement strand
TCCGGTCGTAACAGTCCAGTATCCGAGAAAAACAATCAACATAACACCGCGTTTCAGGGGGCATACAAAGCTTGTTGCTGATAGCGAAAGACCTGAGAGGACAAAATGTATCGTCTGCGGTATGTGTGAAAGAAACTGTCCCTCAAAGTCAATCAAGAAGATAACGGGTGAAAAACTTGAAGGCGAAAAGAAAAAGACTGCAACGCAATACATTCTCGATTTTACGACATGCAGTCAGTGTGGGATTTGCGTTGAGACATGTCCTGTTGACGCCCTCGAATTTTCAGCAGATTACAACCCGGTAGGATATAAAAGAGAAGATTTCCACTATGATCTCGTTAAGGAATTTGAGAAGAGAAGACAAAAATTATGAGGAATAAGGATTTTATGAGGCTATGATGAGTTTACCCGAGATAGTTTTCCTCCTTGTTATGTTTGTGACGATGATAGGTGCGCTTATCACTGTTTTGTCTGGCTCGATTATATATGCAATGATTGGCCTCGTAACGACGATGTTTGGTATTGCAGGGCTTTATATATATCTCAATGCACCGTTTATAGCGATGATGCAGATTCTCATATACGTCGGTGCAATAACCATTCTTATCGCATTTGCGATTATGCTTTCAGGTCCTCATTATAAAAGGCCAAAGGAATGGACTACGCCTGTAAAATTCGTTGTCTCATTGATTGTTTCACTGATCTCATTTGTTGTTTTGTTTAAGGTAATAATGAATGCTCAATGGATGCAAACAAAGGCAAAGGCGTTTACGATTACGACGGAAAACATCGGAAGGGTGCTTTTTGACAAACTGATGCTTCCATTTGAATTGATATCTCTTCTCATCGTTGTGAGTATCATAGGGTCGATAATGCTTGCACTTATTGCAAAGGGGGAGAAATAATGGCAACCCCTATATACAACAACCTCTATCTCTTTCTGTTTGTTGGATTATTCTTGCTGGCCTGCGGTATTCTTGGACTTTTGTACAGAAGAACACTTATCGGAATGCTTATATCGATTGAGCTTGTTATGAACGGCGCTGGTCTCAATTTTGTTGCTTTCAACAGATTTGCATCTCCGGATAATGCATATGGTTTGGCTTTTACGATTTTTATCATGGGGATAGCAGCAGCAGAAGCGGCTATAGCTTTGGGCATCATCATCTTGATATTCAAAAGATACAGACATATTGAAGGCCGGGATATAAAGGAGATGAAGGATTAGCATATGATTATCGAAAGCGCAAGGCCACTCATCCCAATCCTTATTGTTCTAATTACAACCATTCTAATCTCTCTATCTAAAAAGAAACCCAATGTGAGAGAATTCTGGTCGATTGCTGGGTCGGTGCTGACCTTTGCTTCAGTCGCATGCATGGTGCCAGATATCTGGTGCGGATTTAAGATCGTCTATACCCTTTCGAGCATTGCACCGGGAATTTCCCTTAATTTCAGGGTCGATGGACTTTCCCTTGTGTTTGGTATTATATCGTCATTTCTTTGGATATTTGCAACGTTTTACAATATCGGTTACATGAGAACGCTTGATGAACATGCCCAGACACGCTATTATACGTGTTTTGCAATTGCAATCCTCGGTGCTCAGGGTGTTGCATTTTCAGGAAGTCTTTTTTCGCTATATCTTTTTTATGAAATTATAACCATCTTTACGTATCCCCTTGTGGCTCATCATCAGGATACTGAAGGGTACGCAGGGGCAAAAAAATATATCGTATATCTGATGGGTACATCAAAAGGATTGCTTTTGCCCGCAGTAATCCTTACCTATGTGATGTCAGGTACGCTTGATTTCTCTGATAATATCATAACAGGTGTATTTGATAAAGGCGCTGATAGCGTTTGGATTGCGGTCACCTATTGGCTTTTTATATTCGGTTTTGCTAAGGCGGCGATTATGCCGTTGCATAACTGGCTGCCCTCTGCAATGGTTGCACCTACCCCGGTAAGCGCACTTCTGCATGCCGTGGCAGTTGTGAAGGCAGGCGTATTCTGTATATGCAGGGTAATGCTTTCAACCTTCGGCGTTGGACTCTTACAATACTCGCAACTCGGTTTATATACGGCATATATCGTATCGTTCACCATACTCGTTGCATCGATTATAGCCCTTACAAAAGACGACCTGAAGGCAAGGCTTGCATATTCGACCGTAAGTCAGCTTTCATATGTAGTGCTTGGAGTTGCGTTGCTTGATGTTTCCGGAATTACAGGCGGTATAATCCATATTGCAAATCATGGTTTCAGCAAGATTACGCTGTTTTTCTGTGCAGGCGCTATATATGTTGCCACACACAAGAAGAAGATAAGCGACATGTCAGGTATCGGTTATGCTATGCCTTTTACAATGGGTGCTTTTGCGATTGCTTCATTGAGTATGATCGGAGTTCCGCCTGTGGCTGGTTTTGTATCGAAATGGTATCTGTTAAACGGTGCTATGGAAATTCATAATATACCGATTTTGATTGTACTGATGGGAAGCACCATACTTAATGCAGGATACTTTGCCCCTATCACCATAAGGGCGTTTTTTCAGGGGAATCATTCGGGTTGGAGCAGGGAAAATATCAAGGAAGCACCGATAACCATGGTAATCCCTATTGTTCTTGCGGCTACAATATCTGTTGCTTTGGGATTGTTTCCGCAATTTTTCATGGGTCTTGTATGGAGGATGTTTCCTTGGTGACATTTTTAGCAAAGGCACAAAAGGTGCGCATTATGGAGTGCTTTGAATGAATATATTAAAGTACATAGAATCATTGAGGAACAATATAAAGGCGCTGAGGAGTGTGCTCATTGCTTATCTTGTAATTCTCGTTGTTTTTGATGTCATCATACATATCGGTCATCACGGCCATTATTCCATTGACAATATACCTGGCTACTGGACGATTTTTGGATTTATTGGATGTTTTCTTCTGATCAAAGTTGGTAAAGGAATAGCACATTTATTTCTTTCAAAAGACGAGGATTTTTATGGATAGTTGGATACACCCCGCATTTTTCTTCTTTCTTGGCAGTCTATTGTTGCCTTTTATAAAAGGTAATGCGAAGAAATTCATAATACTGCTTATACCTGTTCTATCAATCATTGATGTGGCGTTGATGCGTGAAGGTGTGTATGGGAGCTTCAACTTTATCGGAACAACCGTTGTATTTGGCAGGGTTGATAAGCTGAGTATGGTATTTGCGTGGGTGTTTACCATCATGGCATTTCTTGGTTCCCTGTATGCACTGCATGTCAAGGAAGATGGTCATCATGCGGCTGGTAATTTTTATGTAGGCGGTTCCCTCGGGGCGATCTTTGCAGGTGATTATCTGACACTTTTTATATTCTGGGAAATCATGGCATTTTCCTCTGTGTTTCTTGTATGGTACAGAAAAGAGAAAAGGTCTATTGAGGCGGGTTACAGGTATCTGCTAGTCCATGTTTTCGGCGGTCTTTGCCTTTTTACTGGCATGATGCTGTATGCCTACAAAACAGGTAGTTTTGTTTTTGACAGCATTGGACAAAGCGGGGCAGGTATACCTGAATATCTGATTTTGGCAGGTTTCGCCCTCAATGCTGCTGTAATTCCTCTCCACGCATGGCTTCCCGATGCATACCCGGAGGCTACTGTTGAAGGCGCAGTTTTCATGTGTGCATTTACGACGAAAACCGCCGTATATGTGCTTGCGAGGGGGTTTTCAGGATTCGAGATACTCGCTATCCTTGGGACTGCAATGACAGTATACGGTGTATTTTATGCCGTTATCGAGAACAATATCAGAAGGGTGCTTGCATACCACATTGTCAGCCAGGTTGGTTATATGGTTGCCGGTGTCGGGATTGGAACAGAACTTGCCATAAACGGTGCATGCGCACATGCATTTGCACATATCCTTTATAAGGCGTTGTTGTTTATGGGAGCTGGTGCGATCCTGTATATGACAGGCACTGCGAAACTATCAAGACTCGGTGGTCTTTATAAATATATGCCGCTGACCATGATTTTCTATATTGTTGGTGCTATTTCAATCTCAGGGTTTCCACTTTTTAGTGGATTTGTCAGCAAATCCATGATAGTGGCATCTGCACATGAAAAGGGAAGGCTTATGCTTCTGACATTTATGAACCTTGCGGGCATAGGTACGTTTCTCTCGGTTGGATTGAAGGTAACATATTTTGCATTCTTTGGAAAAGAAGCGCCTATTAAGGCGAAGGAACCACCGAAAAATATGCTATGGGCGATGGGTCTTACTTCTGCGTTATGTTTCATTATAGGTGTTTACCCTGATTCACTGTATGTCCTGCTTCCATATCCGGTTGAGTATCATCCATATACATTGATGCACCTTTCGGAGATGCTACAGATATTGTCTTTTACAGGTCTTGTGTTCTTCCTGCTCGTGAAAAAGCTTGCACCTGAAGACAAATTGAACCTAGACCTTGATATATTCTATAGAATGGGCGGCAGGGTGTTTATGTGGATTGACAACTATATAATAAGCGTTATCGATGGTTTTTGGGGTGAGCTTTACAGAATATTGGGTCTTAAAATACTTTTTAAAAACGCTGATATTTCCTATGGTTTTGATAGAAAGGTAATCGATGGCGTTGTCGATGGAAGCGCCCTTGGCGTAAGGGGTTTTGGCGGGATAATAAAAAAACTTCAGACTGGAAGGATTCAGGCATATATGGGTTTTGCAGTTTTGTTTATCGTGCTGATCGTCTGGCTTTTAATAAGAGGAATGTAAAGGGTTAAGTATGTCTATGGAACAATATATTTTGATGAATCATCTTGATTTTCCAATACTCTCTACAACGATATTTCTTCCACTGATTGGTGCGATTATCATAATGTTTATGAGCAATGAAAAGGCGATTAAGACAACTGCCTTTTTCGCAGGGATTATCACGTTTGCTTTATCCTTGTATCTATTTAGCAATTTCAGATCCGATACCCATCTTTTTCAGCTTGGTGAACATATCCCATGGATACCTGCATATAATGTCAATTATCTACTTGGGATAGATGGTATCACGATCTTTTTGATCTTACTGACAACCATACTAACTCCTATATGCGTTCTATGTTCATGGACTGCAATCAAGGAGAGGATGAAGGAATTTGTCATCTGTCTGCTTGTTATGGAAACAGCTATGATAGGTGTTTTTTGTGCACTTGATTTTATCCTGTTCTACATATTTTGGGAGGCGATGCTTATCCCGATGTATCTGCTTATTGCAATATGGGGTGGCCCAAGAAAGGATTATGCATCTATAAAATTCTTTATATACACGTTGTTCGGCAGTGTTTTCCTTCTCGTTGCAATCATCGCCCTGTATCTTACCAACGGTACTTTCAATATACCTGAGGCAATGTTTAAGGGGTATAGTTTTACATTTCAGATATGGGTATTTCTTGCATTTGCAATTGCCTTCGCAATCAAGGTACCGATGTTTCCGTTCCATACATGGTTGCCGGCAGCACATACCGAGGCACCGACTGCTGGGAGTGTATTCCTTGCAAGCGTATTACTCAAGATGGGTACATATGGTTTTATGAGGTTTTGTCTTCCGATTACGCCAAATGCGAGCGCATATTTTGCACCTTTAATGATTACGCTGTCGGTTATCGGGATTATCTATGGTGGGTTGGTATGCTTGAGTCAGACAGATATGAAAAAACTGATCGCATATTCAAGTGTCGCGCATATGGGATTTGTGACGCTCGGCATATTCTCTTTTACGTTGTTCGGTTTTCATGGCGCATTACTACAGATGTTAAACCATGGAGTAACAACGGGTGCGCTCTTTCTATGTGTGGGGATTATCTACGAGAGGACACATACACGTGAGATCATGGATAACGCAGGTATCGGAAAGATCATGCCGATATATGCAGGTTTTTTTGGATTCTTCTCGATATCAGCATTTGCTTTCCCTGGAACGAACAATTTTGTAGGTGAGATCTATGTTCTGATCGGAACATTCGCTCATATGAAACTGGCCGGTTTTCTTGCTGTAGTTGGTGCGATTATTGCAGCAGCATATATGCTAAGACTTTTAAAACAGATTGTATGGGGAAGAGAAGATCAGGAACTTATAAAAGACATGAATACAAGAGAGATTGTTTATCTGATACCGCTTGTGCTGTTTGTTTTGTGGATTGGTCTTTTTCCAAAACCGTATGTAGGTGTTATGGAAAAAACATTGACGCACCTTTTCAATCAACTGCAAACAATTTTGCATTGAGGAGACATGATAATGTTGTTATTGCCTGAATTAAGCATCTTTTTCTATGCTGTTATTTGCCTTTTCTTTTCAATAAGCAGAAAGAAAAGTGGTATAACGCCGTTAGCAATGCTAATGTCTCTGGCCGTGTTTATTTTAACTGTTGTTAGCTTTGGAAGTAACGGTGAAATATTTTCGGGCGCATATAAAATAGATCAATTCTCTCAAACGTTTAAGATTATAATCAGCTTTGGGTTGTGCATAGTTGTTTTGATGATCGGTAAAAACAAGGAAATCGATGATGAATATCTGCCAGAGTATTTCATGTTTTTAGGCTTGTCAACCCTTGGTTTAATGATGCTGATAAGTTCAGCAGAGCTGATTTCTATCGTAATATCCCTCGAGATATCATCTTATAGCCTTTATGCAATTGTGCCCTTGAGAAAGAGTCAAACAAGAATTCAACTGGAGGCATCTTTCAAGTACCTGTTTTTTGGTGCGATCTCTTCAGGGATTATGATATTTGGCATGAGCTACATTTATGGCATTGCTCATTCGACTTTTCTTGTAGATATAATACCAGCCCTGGTTCAATTTTTAGACAAACCGATAGGCATATTAGCCATTGTGCTTACGCTGACTGGTTTTTTCTTTAAACTTTCGCTTTTCCCGTTTCACTTCTGGGCGCCTGATATCTATGAGGGCGCGTCAAACAATACAACTACATTTATTGCGACGATTCCGAAGATCGCAGCCGCAGCCCTATTGATTCGTATATCAACGCTTGCGCTACCAGGGCCTGTTCAGCTTGTTAACATTATGATGGTTTTGGCAGCATTCTCCATGACGATTGGAAACCTTGTCGGTCTTGTACAGAAGGATATAAAGAGGTTGCTTGCATACTCTGGTATTGCTCATGCAGGCTATCTGATGCTCGGTATTCTGTCGATGAACAAAGAGGGATTTGCGTCTTCTATGTTCTATATAACAATATATCTGTTTATGAATCTTGCATGTTTCTATGTAATTGTACTTATCTCCAAAAAAGGTGAAAACGTAAAGATTGAAGACCTTGCCGGTTTATCTAAAAGATCTCCGCTGCTTGCTCTTTTGATGGCGGTAGGTGCATTTTCACTCGCCGGTATCCCACCCACAGGAGGCTTTGCCGGTAAGTTGTTTTTACTTACGAGCGCATTCAGGTCGGGACATTTGGTAATTGTCATAATTGGAGCCGTAAATACTGTAATATCTATATTTTATTATCTTAATTTAGTTCGAATGAGCTATTCTAAAGAATCAGAATCAAACGAACCAATCAATCTTTCAGTATCCGAAAAGGTTATGTGCTATATAATAATGCTGATTGTTTTATATATGGGCATCTTGCCTTACGGTCTCTTAAATTTATTTAAAATTGCACTGTAAGCATAACATCTTGATATTGTGTCTTAATAATTATCATTATAAACATTATCATTTGGTGCTGTTAAATTAATGTGTTTTTAGGCGAGGCATTAAAAAGAACCTTTCTGCCAAGGGTTTGTTTTCATTTCTTGACAAAGATGGAAGTAATAATTAAGTTATTTATCATCGGTTTAACAATATGGAAACATTGAACGAAAGAGAAAAATATGTTCTTGATTTGATTGTGGAAAACTACATAGCATCTGCTGAACCTGTTGGTTCAAGAACCATATCAAAGGCATCAACAAACAGATGGAGTTCAGCAACTATTAGAAATATCATGTCTGATTTAGAAGAGCTTGGTTATCTTTACAAACCACATGCGGTTGCAGGACGAATACCTACTTCAAAGGCTTTCCGACATTATATAAACAATCTTGACATATCATCTTATCCGGGCAAAAAGGCCTTGCAGGCGCTTAATAATCTGCTTAGACCACGTTATTATTATGTTGGTGAGATTATGGCGGACGCATCGAGAATACTTGCAGCGATTTCAAAATACACAAGTATTGTAGTTGAGCCGAGAATCAACACCATGCTTTTCAAAGAGGTTGAATTTGTAAAACTTTCTGAGCGTACTGTTCTGATTGTTTTTATCACATCATCCGGCATGGTGCACACACGGCTTGTAGAAACCGATGAGAGACTTGATAGTGAAACCCTGAAGGGTATGAAAAGGTATATGAACGAGCGTTTTGAGGGAACACCTTTTTATATACTCAGGCAAGAAATAATGGGAGATATCGAAATAGATAAAACGATATTTACGCAACTACTTACGAGGATAAGGGAAACCATTGAAACCATTATTGAAAGCGAAGACAAAAGGGATGTATATATAGAAGGCACATCCAAGATGATCGATTTTCCGGAATTTTCTGATGTGAAAAGACTCAGGGATATATTCATGACGCTTGAGAAAAAGGAAAAACTATTGAGGCTTCTTGACAAATGCCTCAAAGAAGAAGGCATGCATATTATAATCGGGGATGAAAGCGATATCAAAGAAATGAGGGATATCAGTATTATTACATCCACATATCGAATAAGCGATAAGAGCTTTGGAGTGCTCGGGGTAATGGGGCCCATGAGGATGGATTATTCGCGTATTATTCCTATTGTCGATTACACAGCCCGGACTGTAAGCGATATATTAAGGATTATGTAAGAGGTAAAAGATGGAAGAAAAAAGGCAGAAAGAGGAGAAAATAACAGACAAGACCGATCAAAACGATGGTATATCTGGTGACGAACACAGGAAAAAGAAGAAAAAAGACGATGCAAAAAAGGATGCAGTCATTGACGAGCTTAAAAAGACGCTAAGCGAAAAAGAAGAGATCGTCAAATCTCTGCAGGATAAGATGCTCTATATGCAGGCTGATTTTGAAAATTTTAAAAAGATTAAAAACAAAGAAAAACAGGATGTTTTAAAATTTGGAAATGAAGTGCTCATCAAAGATTTGCTGCCTGTTGTTGATAATCTTGAAAGGGCGCTTGAACATGCCTCAAAAACAGATGATTTCAAAAGTATCCATGATGGGGTTAAGATCGTATTGAATGAATTTCTCAAGGTGCTTGAAAAGGCAGGGGTTCAACCAGTAGAGGCGCTTGGTCAAAAATTTGATCCAAACTTTCACGAGGCATTTTTTCAGGAAGAAAGAAAAGATGTTGAACCAGAGATCATCGTAAGTGAGCATCTAAAAGGATATGTGTTAAACGGGAGACTTATCAGGCCCTCACTGGTATCCATATCAAAACATCCAGAAAAATAAAAAAGGTATCAATCGGTGGGAAAAGACTATTACGAAATACTCAATGTATCGAGGAACGCAACAGAGGACGAACTTAAAAAGGCTTACAGAAAACTTGCGCTGGATTTTCATCCTGACAGAAACCCTGGAAATAAGAATGCTGAGGAGAGGTTTAAAGAGATAAACGAGGCATATGAGGTCCTGGGTAACCCGCAAAAGAGAATGAGATATGACAGGTTCGGGTCTGTTGATGACACAGGCTCTTTTTTTGATTTTGGATTTAATGGAAACCTGGACAATGTTTTTAATGACATCTTCAGTGATTTTTTTGGTGGGGAAAGAAAAAGGCAGAGGTCAAGGAAGGGTGAAGATTTATTGTTTAGGCTCGAAATTGAATTCGAAGAGGCAATATTCGGAGTTGAGAAGGAAATTGAGATTCCAAAGGAAGAGAAATGCCCTACATGCAAAGGCTCGAGGATAGAACCTGGACATCAGCCCGTGACATGCAGCCATTGCGGAGGAAGGGGACAGGTCAGACAAAGCCACGGTTTTTTCACAATAAATCGCACATGTGAATATTGTGGAGGTGAAGGCTATACCATAAAAAATCCTTGCAAATCTTGCAGAGGCAGGGGTCAAGTTAAAACAAAGAAAAAAATAAAACTTAAGATTCCGGCAGGTGTTGATAACGGCGCAAGGTTAAAATTGCGCGGAGAGGGTATGCAGGGCTATGCAGATACCCACCCTGGAGATCTTTATGTTGTTTTGCAGGTGAAGGAGCATCCTGTATTTGAAAGGCAAGGGGATGATATAATTGTTCTTATTGATGTAACTTTTCCCCTCTTATGCCTTGGCGGTGAGATAATGGTTCCGACCCTTGAGGGGAAGACAAAGCTGAATATTCCGCTGGGGACGCAGCCAAATAAAGTTTTTAGGCTTAAAGGTCTTGGTGTTACAAAGTCGAACGGTTATGGTAGGGGCGACGAAGTGATACACCTTAACATAGTCATTCCTGAGAATCTAAATGAAAGGCAGAGGTCTTTATTGGAAGAACTTGCAAACGAGTTTAATCAGGATATAGGTGTTACTGAAAAGGGTTTTAAAGAGAGGTTCAAACAGTTTTTTGAGTGGAAGGAATAAAAAAGGCGACCCGCTCGGGTCGCCTTTAATTTTGCGTAGACGTATTATGCCTTCTTTGGTGGTTTAAGTAGTAATAACGCAATGATAATACCTGCTATTGCCATTCCAGCCGTTGGATAGAAGGCCGCTATATAACTGCCAAAGGTATCTTTGGCGCTTCCTGAAATGATGCCGCCGATGATTGCACCAAGTCCGTAAGCACTAAAGACCACGCCGTATTTCTGTGCATAACCTTCCAGACCGAAGAATGTTGCAGTCGCCGCAGGGCCAATTGCGAGCCATCCGCCGAGGCAGAGCCAGAAGCCACAGAATGCCACCGCATAAAGACCAGTTGAACCCTTTCCTGCGGATAGCATCATAAAAGAGGCAGCAGCTATAATAATGAAAGACAATATTGCAGCACCCTTAGGCGTAATCTTGTCTGAAAGGGCGCCGAATATGGGACGACCAATGCCGTTGAAAATTGCAAAGACTGATACAAGCAAAGTTGCAGTACCAACGTCAAGGCCTATTACCTCTCTGCCAACCGTGGCTGATATACCGATTGCCATGAGGCCTGCCGTTGCCCCCAGTATGTAGCAAAGCCACAGCCCATAGAAACTTGATGTTTTAAGCATCTGTCCTGCTGTAAATGTTTTTACCGGGCCTCCTGCTGCCTGGGGAGGATTCCATCCAGCCGGTTTCCAGCCAGCTTCAGGAAATCTCATGAAAATGGAAAGGATAACCGTCACAATTAGAAATCCCGCCCCCATGATGCCGAAGGCAGGAAGTGGGTTATTAGAATAGGCAGCAATGAGGTTTTTGGCGAGTGGTGCAGTTACAAAGGCAGAAGCGCCAAAGCCAAGAAGTGAAAGCCCAACGGCAAGACCTTTTTTATCTGGAAACCATTTTGTAGCAACCGAAACAGGTCCGCCATAAACAATACCAACACCAGCACCGCCAATTATGCCATACGTGATTACAACCATCATCATGCTCGATGCAAAATACGTGAGAATCCAGCCAACACCAACAACTATACCGCCGACTATCATGACAATACGCGGGCCCATTTTGTCTATAAAACGACCGGAAAAGAATGTGAAAAGTGCAAACATTGCGAGAAAGGCCATAAACGGAAGGTTCCCTTGGGTTGCGGTCGCATTAAACATTGTTTCCAGTGGTTTTTTGAATACGCTGTATGCATAAACTGCCCCGAGGCACATATTTACCACCATGCCAAGTATTACAAAAATCCACCTTCCTGCATTCGCAGACATTCCAAAAACCTTTTCATCCTGAGCCATAAATATACCTCCTGAATAATATTGAACTAAACACAAATCTGATTTTTTTATCGGAAAACTTTGAGTTGACTGAAAAATATTATACTCTATCTAATATTGTCAAGTTTTTTCTGTTATATAATTCACAAGGGCATTGTTAGTTTAAAATTGTGTGATTATGTATCCCTTAAAAGGAAAAATGTCTTGACATAAACCAATGAAATCGTTTAATATACCTAAGTTTTTTTACTTGTAGCAGCCATCCCTTTAAAAATATAGGGGATTATTTTTTTTTGGAGGAAGGAATGCCTACTATCAATCAATTAGTAAGGCTTGGTAGGGAAGTTGTCAAAAAGAAAAGCTCATCGCCAGCATTGACAAATTGCCCACAAAAAAGAGGGGTTTGCGTTAGGGTTTATACGACAACGCCTAAAAAGCCAAACTCAGCTTTAAGGAAGGTTGCCCGTGTAAGGTTAACTAATGGCATAGAGGTCACGACATATATCCCGGGCATTGGTCATAACCTGCAGGAACACTCTGTTGTTTTGATAAGGGGTGGAAGGGTTAAGGATTTGCCAGGTGTCCGATATCATATAGTCAGAGGTTCACTTGATGCGAGTGGAGTTGCTAATCGCAAGAAGAGCAGGTCAAAGTACGGAGCAAAGAAGCCTAAACAATAATCGAGGAGTTTTTTAATGCCAAGGAAAGGACATATTTCTAAAAGGGAAAAATTACCTGATCCCAAATATAATGACCTTGTTGTTCAGAGATTGATCAACTGTATTATGCTTGATGGCAAAAAAAGCATAGCCGTAAGGATTGTTTACGGTGCTTTTAATCTTATTGAAAGTAAAATGAAAGAGGACCCGTTGAAGATATTTCACAAGGCCATGGATAACATTAAACCGGAGATAGAGGTAAAAGCAAGACGTGTTGGAGGCGCCACATATCAGGTGCCGGTTGAAGTAAGGATGAACAGAAAACTATCATTGGGTATCAGATGGCTGATCAAATATTCAAGGGGTAGATCTGAAAGAACCATGCTTGACAAACTTGCGGGCGAAATACTTGATGCATACAATAACAAGGGCGGTTCGGTTAAGAAGAGAGAGGATACCCACAAGATGGCGGAAGCGAACAAGGCTTTTGCGCACTACAGATGGTAATACAGGAATCAATAATAATGAATAGTCTATTGAGAAACGTTGGAATAATGGCACATATCGATGCTGGGAAAACGACCACGACAGAAAGGATACTGTTCTATACTGGCGTTAACAATAGAATAGGAGAGGTTGATAATGGCGCCGCGACTATGGATTGGATGGAGGAAGAAAAGGAAAGAGGTATTACCATAACCGCTGCATCAACTACGTGTTCCTGGAAAGGACATAGAATCAATATTATAGATACACCGGGTCATATAGACTTTACTATTGAAGTTGGCCGTTCGCTTCGGGTTTTGGATGGAGCAATTGCGTTGTTTTCGGCGGTTGAAGGAGTCGAACCTCAGTCCGAGACGGTGTGGAGACAGGCTGATAGATATGGTGTTCCGAGGATTGCGTTTGTAAATAAAATGGACAGACCAGGTGCCAATCTATCCAATTGTGTAAAGATGATTCGTGATATGCTGAAGGCAAACCCGTTGGAACTTCACATACCTATTTTCATAAACGTAGATTTTGTAGGTGTTGTAGATGTCTTAAAATCAAAGGCACTATATTTTAACAATGATAGAAATGGGCTTGAGTATTCTGTTGGTGAAATCCCCGAGGAGCTCGCCAAAGAGGCTCATAATGCAAGAATCAGCATTATGGAATCGCTTGCGGAACTTGATGACGATTTCATGGAATCATATTTGGAAGGAATTGATATTGAGGAGAAAGAAATTAAGAGGGTGATCCGGAAAGGGACCTTAAACGGTAAAATTTTACCGGTTTTATGCGGAAGCGCATTTAAAAATAAATGTGTGCAACCTTTGCTTGATGCAATTGTTGATTTTCTTCCGTCCCCCATTGATGTTTCTCCATATAAGTACTGGACAGAAGAGGGTAAAGAGAGTCTTTTTCAGGGTAGAAAGGATGAACCTTTCAGTGGGCTTGTGTTTAAAATCATGAACGATCCATATGTAGGTCATCTCAGTTATATCCGCGTGTATTCCGGTGAATTGAAGACCGGTGACATTGTTTTGAATTGTTCCAAATCTAAAAACGAAAGGATTGGCAGGATTCTTTTGCTCCACGCGAATAAAAGAGAAGAGATAAAAAGGGTCGAGGCGGGAGATATTTGTGCTATTGTAGGTCTCAAGGGCGTCTCAACCGGAGATACTCTCTGCAATCCAGACTTGAACATAGCATTTGAGGCGATAGAGATACCTTCTCCTGTTGTTTCATGTGCTATTGCGCCAAGAAGGAAAGATGACCTTAAAAAGATGTGGTTGGTTTTCAATAAATATACTGTAGAAGATCCATCGTTAAACGTGAGACTCGACAATGAAACCGGTGAGGTAATTTTATCCGGCATGGGCGAACTGCATCTCGAAATTATCATGGACAGGGCAAAAAGGGAACATAACCTTGACATGATATCCTCAGCCCCCCAGGTGGCTTACAGAGAGACTATTACAAAAACAGTTACAAGTGTCGGCAAATATATCAAGCAGTCTGGTGGTCATGGTCAGTATGGTCATGTGGTTCTTCGGGTTTCGCCTGTGGAGGGAACAGAATTTGTTTTTGAGAACAAGATTGTAGGTGGTGCGATCCCGAGGGAATTTATATCGAGCGTTGAGTCCGGGATAAGAGATACGATGGAAAAGGGTGTTGTTCTTGGATATCCTCTCGTGAATGTAAAAGTAGAGCTTTTGGATGGTTCTTATCATGAGGTTGATTCATCTGAGATGGCGTTCAAGCTTGCTGCCTCGATGGGTCTCAAGGATGCTGTTAAAAAGGCAAACCCTGTCATTCTTGAACCGATTATGAAGGTAGACATTAGTGTTCCCAATGAAAGCCTTGGTGCTGTTATTGGCGATGTATCTTCAAGAAGAGGCAGAATTGCAGATATCGGCGAGAGGAACGAATTCAAGAGCATAGTGTCATATATACCATTGGAAGAGATGTTCGGTTATACGACACATTTACGTTCGGCAACGCAAGGAAGGGGATATTTCAGCATGGAATTTTTCCATTATACCCCTGTACCAAAATATATATATGACAATTTAATAAAAAATAGAGAAAAAACAGTAACGGAGGTCCTCTATGGCTAAGAAAAAGTTTGAAAGAAACAAACCCCACGTGAATATAGGAACCATCGGACACATAGACCATGGCAAAACAACCCTTACCTCTGCGATTACACGCTGTCTGTCCAATAAAGGGTTTGCCAACTGGATACCATTTGACCAGATCGACAAGGCCCCTGAAGAGAAGGAAAGAGGAGTTACCATAGCTACATCACACGTGGAATATGAAAGTGATAAAAGACACTATGCCCATGTGGACTGTCCCGGACACGCAGACTACATCAAGAACATGATAACAGGTGCTGCCCAGATGGATGGTGCTATACTCGTTGTAGGTGCAAATGACGGTCCTATGCCCCAGACACGTGAGCATATACTACTTGCCCGTCAGGTTGGTGTGCCCTATATAGTGGTTTATCTCAACAAGGTGGATATGGTCGATGACCCCGAACTCATAGAGCTTGTAGAGATGGAACTCCGTGAGCTTCTTACACTCTATGAATTCCCCGGAGACGATATACCTATCATCAAAGGTTCAGCCCTTAAGGCATTGGAACATGGCTGTGGCGACCCTAACTGCCCCGACTGCAAGAGCATATTCGAGCTTATGGATGCATGTGACGCATACATCCCCCAGCCTGTACGTGATACAGAAAAGCCATTCCTTATGCCTGTTGAAGATGTCTTCTCCATATCAGGTCGTGGTACAGTAGTAACAGGTCGTATAGAGAGAGGAGCCATCAAATCCGGTGAAGAGGTAGAGATCGTAGGGTTCAGACCCACTGCGAAGACAGTAGCCACCTCCGTAGAGATGTTCCGTAAGATACTCGATCAGGGTATCGCCGGTGATAACGTAGGCGTCTTGTTGCGTGGTATCAAAAAGGATGAAGTGGAAAGAGGCCAGGTACTCGCAAAACCAGGTTCCATTACCCCCCATACAAAGTTTAAGGGAGAGGTATATATCCTTACAAAAGAGGAAGGTGGACGTCATACACCCTTCTTCTCAGGCTATCGTCCACAGTTCTACCTGAGGACAACAGACGTAACAGGTATAGCCAAACTCCCAGAGGGTGTGGAGATGGTTATGCCAGGAGATAATGTAACCCTCAACGTGGAACTCGTCACCCCCATCGCCCTGGAGAAGGAACTCCGTTTTGCCATCAGGGAAGGGGGCAAGACTGTGGGTGCCGGCGTTGTGACTGAGATAATAGAGTAGAGGGGAAGAAGATGAGGCAACGCATCAGGATATGCCTGAAGGCCTTTGATCATAGTTTGCTTGATCAATCGGTTAAAGAAATAGTGGATGCCGCAAAAAAGACTGGCGCTCAGATAGTAGGTCCTGTTCCTCTACCTACATTAATCCAGAAATTTTGCGTTTTGAGGTCTCCGCATATTGATAAAAAGTCGAGGGAACAATTTGAGATAAGAACACATAAACGACTTGTTGATATTGTCGATCCGACACAACAAACTGTTGATGCCCTTATGAGATTGGAGCTTGCGGCTGGAGTTGATGTGGAGATTAAGTCTTGAGGTGTATGAAATGGCAATAGCAGAATTGATCGATATAAAAGGCGAAAAAATAGGTGAAGTAGAAATAAAAGATGAGGTTTTTGGCGTGGATGTAAAAACGCACCTCATGTATGATGTGGTAAAAATGCAGCTTGCAAAACGCAGAAGTGGAACTGCCTGTACTAAAACGAGAAAGGATGTGAATGCAAGCGGTGCTAAACCTTTCAGACAGAAGGGCACGGGTAGGGCAAGACAGGGGAGTATGAGATCGCCATTGCAGATAGGCGGTGGTGTTGTTTTTGGTCCACACCAGAGGGATTACAGTTTTTCTGTTCCGAAAAAGGTAAGAAGGATTGCGCTTAAGTCTGCCTTGACTGTCAGGTATACTGGCTATAAGATGAAAATACTCGATAAACTGGTACTTGATAGTATAAGCACAAAGACATTCAATGGCATTGTTAAAGCCCTGAATCTTTCAAAACCACTTTTCGTAATCGATCAAAAGAATGAAATAATTGAAAAATCAGCAAGAAATATACCTTATGTTAAGGTTTTGAGGTCTGAGGGTTTAAATGTTTATGACATAATAAGACATGAACAACTTGTGTTCACGCTGGATGCGCTAAGAAAGATAGAAGAGGTGTTGGCAAAATGAACGAATACGATATTGTTTTGAGACCAATAATAACGGAGAAGAGTTCCCTTGTTAAAGAGAGTGCCAACCATTATGTCTTCGAAGTGCATCGAGACGTGAACAAGATAGAGATAAAGAAGGCAATTGAGAAGCTTTTTAAGGTGAAGGTTATTTCTGTGAAGACCTCAGTGATAGATGGTAAGACAAGAAGGGTTGGCAAATTTTCAGGAAAAAAACCTGACTGGAAAAAGGCGGTTGTTAAGCTTAGTCCTAAAGATAAAATAACGATATTTGAGGGTGCATGATGGGTATAAAAGAGTATAAACCGACCTCTGCAGGCAGAAGGTTTATGAGCGTCAACACCTTCGATGAAATTACGAAGGATAAACCTGAAAAGTCTTTGACAGGGTCTATTAAAAAGACAGGCGGAAGAAACAATGCGGGCAGGATTACAACACGTCATATAGGTGGCGGTCATCGTAGAAAATACAGAATAATTGATTTTAGACGTGATAAATTGGATATACCTGGAAAGGTTGCAGATATAGAATATGATCCCAACAGATCAGCCAATATTGCACTCATAAACTATGTGGACGGTGAAAAGAGATATATCCTTGCGCCGCTCGGTTTAAAGGTTGGAGAATTCGTTGTTGCGAGTAAAAAGGCCGACACAGAGATTAAAGAAGGCAATTGTATGCTCCTGAGATTCATTCCTGCGGGTGCATTTATACATAATGTGGAGATGAAACCAGGCAAGGGGGGACAACTGGCGAGAAGTGCAGGCAGTTATGCCCAACTTGTGGCGAAAGAAGGCGATTATGGTCATTTGAGGCTTCCTTCGGGTGGGGTCAGATTGGTCCATCTTTCATGTATGGCAACAATAGGGCAGGTCGGAAATATCGATCATGAAAATGTTACGATAGGCAAGGCTGGTAGAACAAGATGGCTTGGAATAAGGCCAACGGTTAGAGGCACAGCGATGAACCCTGTTGACCACCCAATGGGTGGAGGTGAAGGTAGATCAAAAGGTGGCAGACATCCTTGCTCGCCTTGGGGGCAACTTGCAAAAGGAAAGAAGACAAGGAAAAATAAAAGGACTGATAAATTCATTATTAAGTTAAGAGGGTAGGAGGTTTACGTGGCGAGGTCTTTAAGAAAGGGGCCGTACATTGCTAAAAAGTTATTGAGCAAAGTCGAAGAAACTAAGAAGACAAAAAGCTCAAAGGTGATAAAGACTTGGGACAGAAGCTCTACTATAAGCCCTGATTTTGTTGGTATAACCTTTGCTGTCCATAATGGCAGAAAATTCATACCGGTTTTTGTGACTGAAGAGATGGTCGGTCATAAACTTGGCGAGTTTTCCCCTACGAGGACTTTTCACAGTCACTCTGGTGACAGAAAGGCAAAAGTGGTAAAGAGAAAGGATTAAGCTTATGGAAATCATTGCAAGGACAAGGATGATAAGAATATCTCCCCGAAAAGTAAGGCTTGTAGGGGATGTTATAAAAAGAAAAAACATTAATGATGCTATGGGGATGCTGATGTATATGCCCCAGAAGGCGGCGTTCATTCTCAAAAAACTACTCGATAGCGCTGTTGCCAATGCAAAACAGAAGAAATATGTTGATGTAGATAATCTTTTTGTGAAAAATGTGCTTGTTGACGGAGGGCCTGTCTTGAAAAGGTTTCTTCCAAGGGCGATGGGCAGGGCCACAAAGATAAGGAAGAGAACAAGCCACATCACAATGATTCTGGATGAACTTTAATATTGGAGGCTAAATGGGTCAAAAGACACATCCTTACGGTTTTCGCCTGGGAATAATAAAGACATGGGATTCAAAATGGTTTGCTTCAAAGAGTTATGCAAAGTTTTTATATGAGGATATTATTGTAAAAAAATATCTCAAGTCAAAACTCCAACAGGCGGGTATTTCGAAGATTGAGATAGAAAGGGCCGCAAACAAAGACAAAAGGGTTAAGATAAACATATACTCTGCGAGACCTGGTCTTGTTATAGGCAGAAAAGGCGCTGAGGTTGAAAACCTTAAAAAGGAGCTTCAAGATATGACAAACAAGGAAGTCGTCTTGAACATTACTGAGGTGAAAAGACCTGAAGTCAATGCGCAGCTTGTTGCAGAAAATGTGGCATTGCAACTCGAGAGAAGGGTCTCTTTTAGAAGGGCGATGAAAAGAAACGTATCACAGGCTATCAAATTTGGAGCCAAAGGTATAAAGGCAATGTGTTCGGGCAGATTGGCAGGCGCTGAGATGGCAAGGACAGAGTGGTATCGTGAAGGAAGGGTTCCCCTGCAGACAATTAGGGCGGACATAGATTATGGATTTGCTATATCTATGACAAAATATGGTGTCATAGGCGTTAAGGTGTGGATTTTCAAAGGCGAAGTTTTTCAGGAGGCGGTGTAATGCTTTCACCAAAGAGAGTCAAATATAGAAAGCAGCAAAAGGGCAGAATGAAAGGCGCTGCAAGCAGAGGCAATACTGTAAGCTTCGGTGACTTCGGACTGCAAGCGACAGAGTGCGGAAGGATAACGGCCAGACAGATTGAGGCTGCAAGGATTGCGTTAACTCGTTATGTAAAGAGAACCGGCAAGGTCTGGATAAGGGTTTTTCCGGACAAGCCTATATCTAAGAAACCTGCAGAGACAAGAATGGGAAAAGGCAAGGGCGGTACCGAGGCCTGGGTGGCGGTTATTAGACCTGGCAAGGTGCTCTATGAAATACAGGGTGTTCCAGAAGATAAGGCAAAGGAGGCCTTGAGAATCGCATCCTTTAAGCTTCCCATTGGGACACGATTTATTGCCAGAAGCGAGGAGTTATGAAAGCTAATGATTTAAGGGATCTAACCGTAGAAGAACTCTTGAAAAAGAAGAAAGATGCCAAAGAGGAAGTGTTTAACCTGAGGTTTCAGCATTCCACAGGTCAACTTGACAATGTTGCGAGGATGAAGATTGTAAGACGCGATGTTGCACGCATAGAGACGATAATTAGAGAAAAGGAACTCAAAAATAGAGGTTGAACATGGAATCGAAAGACAAAAACAAGAAAAAGATAATTGGCACGGTGGTAAAGGACAAAATGGAAAAGACAGTTGTTGTAGAGGTGGTGAGGTCTTTCAAACACTCCATTTATCATAAATATGTACAGACGAAAAAGAGGTACAAGGCTCACGATGAGTCTAACAGTTGCAATGTTGGTGACAGAGTTGTTATAGTGGAGTCGAGACCCTTGAGCAAAGAAAAAAGGTGGTTGGTAAAAGAGATTATAAAGAAAGAAGAGCCTGTGCCAATCAAGGAAGAGGTGTAGAAAGATGATTCAGGAAAGGACTAAGCTCGAGGTAGCAGACAATTCGGGTGCGAAGAAGCTCGGATGTATCAAGGTTCTCGGTGGTTCAAGAAAACGCTATGGAACGGTCGGCGATATTATTGTAGCATCTGTGAAAGAGGTGATTCCGAATTCAAAGGTAAAAAAGGGCGATGTAGTAAAAGCCGTCATTGTCAGAACAAAAAAGGAAATTAGAAGAATAGACGGTTCGTATGTAAAATTTGATGAAAACTCGGCTGTCATAATTAATCAGTATAATGAGCCAGTTGGAACAAGGATTTTTGGTCCTGTTGCAAGGGAATTAAGGGCGAAAAAATTCATGAAGATTGTTTCTTTGGCGCCTGAAGTGGTGTGAAGGAAAAATGCAGCTTTTAGTCGTTAGTCATCGATATTTGATTGAATCTAATTTGATGGTTTATTTCTGGGACATGAAAGCTTAATATGAGGTTGATATGAATAAAGAGTATCATGTTAAAAAGAACGACCTTGTTATGGTAATCACGGGCAAGGATAAGGGAAAGACCGGCAAGGTTATGAGGATAAACAAGAAGAAAGACCGCCTTGTTGTTGAAAAGGTAAATATGGTAAAAAGACATGTCAAGCAAAGCCAGAAGACCAAGGGCGGCATTATGGAGAAAGAGGGCATGATCCATGTTTCCAATGTGATGATTTATTGTGAAAAGTGTTCAAAGCCTGTACGTGTTGGGACAAGGATATTGGAAGACGGGAAAAAGATAAGATTCTGCAAGAAATGCAACGAGGCAGTAGATAAGTAAATGGGAGGCATGCATTGAGAACTGCATATATGGATTTTTATGAAAAAGAAGTTATACCTGCAATGATGAACAAATTTAAGTATAAAAATGTAATGCAAATCCCAAAGATTGAGAAGATCGTTGTGAATGTGGGTATTGGTGAGGCGATACAGAACATTAAAGTGCTTGAGACTGCATCTGCTGACATCAAGGCAATAACAGGTCAAAGGCCTGTTATAACAAAGGCAAAAAAATCGATAGCCTCTTTTAAGCTGAGGGCCGGGATGCCCATTGGGTGCATGGTAACGTTGAGGAGGGAAAGGATGTATGAGTTTTTTCATAAACTTGTGCATATTGTTCTTCCAAGGGTAAGAGATTTTAAGGGTGTTTCTTCAAAATCTTTTGACGGAAGGGGCAATTATACCCTTGGTTTGAAGGAACAGATAATATTTCCAGAAATTGACTACGACAAGATTGACAAGGCGCGTGGTATGAACATTACAATAACAACAACGGCAAAGAGTGATGAAGAGGGTATGGAATTATTAAGACTGATGGGTATGCCATTCAGGGGTTGATGGAGGAATAGATGGCGAGAAAGGCGATGATTGAGAAGTGCAAGGATGCCCCTAAGTACAAAATAAGGGCAAGGAATCGTTGCTCTGTTTGTGGGAGACCAAGGGCATTTATTAGAAAATTTGAGTTGTGCAGAATATGTTTCAGGACATTTGCTTTAAAAGGCGAGATTCCTGGTGTGATTAAATCAAGCTGGTAAGGGGGCTTTTATGCCAACAGTAGATCCAATTTCCGATATGCTAACAAGGATAAGAAATGCGATAATGGCTCGCCATGAGTCTGTGGATATTCCTTATTCGAACATAAAGCTAAACATATCAAAATTGCTTAAAGAAGAAGGCTACATTAGGAATCACAAGACCTTCGTAGACGAACAGAGAAAAAAATATCTTAAAATTTACATAAGCTACGATGATGATAATGTAAGTGTGATTACTGGGCTTAAACGTATAAGTAAACCTGGAAGGAAGATGTATTCAAAAGTAGGGGATCTACCTAAATTAAGTAAACGCATAGGTGTTCTTATACTCTCAACATCACGTGGTCTTATGACTGATAGAACCGCTATTAAAAATAAAGTTGGAGGGGAACCCCTCCTTCAGGTCTGGTGAGGTGCAGTATGTCAAGGATAGGAAGAAAACCAATTATACTGCCCGAAGGTGTAAAATTAGACTTAAAGGATAGAATGGTAGTTGTTGAAGGTCCAAAAGGGTCTTTAAAAAGAGACTTTTTAGCTGGCCTGGAGCTTGAAATAAACGGAAACTCTGTTGTAGTTAAAAGGTTAAATGAAGATTTAAAAACAAAGGGTTTTCACGGATTGATGAGGACCCTTATAAATAACATGGTTGACGGAGTCAGCAAAGGCTTTGAAAAAAGGCTTGAAATAGTGGGTATAGGATACAGGGCAGAAATGCAGGGTGATAACGTTGTTTTTTATCTTGGTTATTCGCATCCGATTAACTTCACCTTGCCTGAAGGCATAACTGCACAGGTTGACAAACAGACTCAGGTGACAGTCAAAGGCATCAGTAAAGAACTTGTTGGTGAAGTAGCTGCAAAGATGAGGATGTTGAGAAAGCCTGATGTTTATAAAAATAAGGGCGTGAAATACGCCAACGAAACCTTGAGAAAGAAGGCTGGAAAGACAGGGAAGAAGTAAGGATTAAGGGGCTATGTAATGAAAAGAAAAGAAAAGGTTGAATCAAGGTTAAAGAGAAAAAAAAGAATAAGAAAAAATATCTCCGGTACAATGAATAAACCGAGACTCTGTGTTTATAAAAGTCTAAAGGCTATGTATGCCCAGCTTATTGATGATGAACACGAAAAGGTTATTACAGGCACATCTACTTTAAATAAAGAGATTAAGGCACAATTGAAAAGTGGCGGCAATATCGAAGGTGCCAAGAAGGTCGGGGAGTATATCGGCAAGAAGGCTATCAGCATCGGTATAACCCATGTGGTATTTGATAGAAACGGTTTCAAGTATCATGGAAGGATTAAGGCCCTTGCAGAAAGCGCAAGAGAAGCTGGTTTAAAATTCTAAGAGGAGGCCCCTGTTGATTGAAAAAAAACGGATAGAACTTGATGGAATTGAATTGCAGGACAGGTTGGTTTATATAAATCGAGTTGCCAAGGTTGTAAAAGGTGGAAGGAGATTTAGTTTCAGTGCCATCGTTGTGGTTGGTGATGGGAATGGTCGTGTTGGCTATGGACTTGGCAAGGCTAACGAAGTGCCAGACGCTATTAGAAAGGCAATTGAAAGGGCGAAAAAGGACATTGTGGACGTATGTGTTGTAGGCGGCAGTATACCACATGAGATAAAAGGCAAGTACGGCACAAGTGAAGTGTTTATGAAGCCGGCTCGTGAAGGTACCGGTGTTATTGCCGGCAGGGCTGTTCGTGCTGTTGTTGAAGTTGCTGGGATAACGGACATTCTGACAAAATGTTACGGTTCAAGAAATTATCACAATATTGTAAAGGCTACGATAAAAGGGCTCTCACAGCTCAAAACACGAGAAATGTCTTTGAAGCAAAGAGGAAAGAGCAAGGTCGAGGAGGTCTAAGAGGTGTCTCATCTTAAGATAAAGTGGGTACATAGCACAAACAGTTGTACTGAAGATATGAGGGCAACTGTGAAAAGCCTTGGATTTAAAAGGCTCTATGAGGAAAGGATTGTTAAAAACACGCCCGAAATAAGGGGTATGGTAAAAAAGGTAATCCACCTTGTAAAAGTTCTGGAGGATGTTCGATAAATGAAACTTTCTGATTTAAAACCAAGCGAAGGCTCAAGGAAAAAGAGAAAAAGGGTAGGGAGAGGAACGGGCTCAGGACACGGCACAACAGCAACTTACGGCAATAAAGGCCAGCGCTCGACAAGTGGTGGAACAAATAGTAAATTTTTTGAGGGCGGTCAGATGCCCCTAACGAGGAGGATTCCTAAGAGGGGTTTTAAGAACCCTTTCAGGAAAGAATATGCAATCATAAAAGTTGCTGACCTTGAGATGTTTAAAGGGAAAGAAAGGGTGGAATTAAAGGATCTGCTTGAAACTGGACTTG
>Ga0302246_1000833_pt1 | contig 24530 bp, 14 predicted proteins | sample AAG_UR_Trp_MG_FD_193533 | JGI IMG/M metagenome (GOLD analysis project Ga0302246, IMG submission 193533) | Enriched activated sludge microbial communities from anaerobic digester in WTTP, New Holstein, Wisconsin, United States - AAG_UR_Trp | ecosystem: Engineered > Bioreactor > Anaerobic >... | reverse complement strand
GTACGCTCGGCTGGTGGGGATGCAAGGCGGATCATGTCGTTTGGTACTCCGATGATAAAAGCAGAAGATGCCTCTCCCCCCGTCTGGTTGCCCTCGAAACGTCGACAAGCATCCCCTTCCAGCTGGCAGGCGGCGTGGGTGAGTACATAGAGGAATGCGCGGCCGGCGACGATTACAAATTCTGCACGGTTTACATAAAGGCGCCGAATTTGATCGGCATGCTCGCGGCTTCGATCGCCCTGTACATTGTCGGGAACAAAATAGGCGATGCGGTCGTGTCATGGGGCGCTGGATGGACCCAACCCGTGGGCAGGCTTATAGAGGGTCTCGCCGTCATGCCGGCCTTGATGATTCTGGGTTCAACGGCAAGCTACCAACTGGAAGTATGGGCGACGCCGTTGGGTTCACTGAGAAGAAGCGTCCAGGGTTCATGGAACGATGAGGAGCATCAGACCGAAATCAAAGCGGTTGTCGAGCAGGTGGTGGATGACCCTCTCTGCTATTCGGTGGCGGATTGTGTGGCGGTGGCGTCCTTCGAGGGCATGGTTGCTCAGATGCAAAGGCGGAGGGTGACGATAACGAAAGTCGCCCATTTGCAGGATGAGGACGGTGACACCATTCGCGTGACACACCCCTATTCCGGTGAGGACCTGGATCTATTCGTCGCATCCCTCAAAAGGACGTTCAAGAAGGCGGATGCCGGCAGTGACGGCTATTTTTTCGATGAAATAGAGGGCTGGGTGGTGTCATGAGGCTCTACAACGGGAGACTGCTCAAGACCCGAGTCCGGCGGCAGATTACACAGGCGCAGGAGCTGCGCGATGCCATTGTCATGGACGTAAATCCGGGAAGTCACTATTGCCGGGTGAAAATACAGGGATCCAACACCTTGATCAAGGCGTGGTACCCCGAAAACTGGGAAAGCACGCCGGTCTATTTGAAACCGGGGAATGCCGTCAGGATCAATCTGCCGGGCGGCAATAAATCACGAATCGAAATCATGGGGCATGGCGTGTTGCTGCCGACGGCTGTTGCCGGCGGGTCGGTCACCCCTGAACCGGCGACTTTACCCGACACTATTCTAACCGGCTGTGCCGTCCGAGCGACAAATCCCGCCTCCATGAAGGCGACCATCGATCCCGGCACGTTCAGAATCGACGGGCTCACTTATGCGTTGAGCGGAATGATGATGGACAGATCGGATATCGTCATGGACAGGAATGATCTCCAGATGGACAGTGTCGGTGGATCTGTTTCTTTCGATGCGGCGTCAACGACTTATTTCCGTTACGACACCATCCAAGTGGGGACCGACGGGATCGTGGAAGTCGTCAAGGGTGCCAATTTCTCGGCTGGCGGCACGATTCCCGGTCCCCCGGGAGCGAATGCCGATCACCTGGCCATCGGTTTTGTGCTGATTCCTCCCAACTGCACGGCGATAACGGAGTTTAACGTCAATAAATCATTCACAATGCCGATCCCTTCGAGTTTGTCCTCGGTGGTCGACGATGATGAACTGGAGTGGACAGACACGTCAACGGTTATCCATGTCTCCATCAAAGACCAATACGGCAATTATTATCGCAACGCCAACCCCGGGCACTGTTTCACTTTTACCTGGCTGACGGGAAACGGGACTCTTTCATATGGCGGTGAGTCCCAGGATGAAACGGCGTCATTCAGCTTCTATTATTCCGGTTCCACAAACGCCGCTGTCACATATACGAGAGACGGCGAGCTGACGGACCGGTCCGTAACGCTGGTCATCACGGAAAGCCTTACGGGATTGTCGTCTTATGCGTCGATCGTGTTGTTGGATTCACTGGGCCAACCCATGTAAGGAGGAAAAATGTTTAAACGAATAGCAGCAGCGCTGGAATCTATCGCCGCAAGCCTCGAGAGCATCGCGACGGATATGAAACACATGAGGGCGGAACAAGAAAAGATGATCCAGCAGGCCGATCAGGTTAAAGAGCGTCTCCCTCAACAGTTTATGGAGATATTTTCAGCGACGAAAAAAGCTTTAGAAGGAGGGCTTAAAGGTGGGGACTAATCATCACACAGCCTGGGCGGCCGGAACGACGAGTTTTACGGCAGCGTCCATGAATCCGGCCCTGGCCTCACTCGACAGGGCGATCACCTACCATAAAGGCGCCCTTGTCGGATGTGACGGCACTTTGTCCTGGGCGGCGGGGACGTTAACCTGGTCAGGAACACTGCACATCTATTTTACCAGCGCGGCCGGGAACGCAGTCCACAACTCGGTGACCGCGGGTAGCATCGCCCTGGCCGATTCGGAATTCGCCTATGTGACTCTATCGGAAACAAACAATGCCGTCATAACCGTCTCCAAGGCAACCATCGGTCCGGGATCGGCTTCGGGCTTCATGGCCTATAATATCCTTGTGCTCGGCTATCGCAATGCGGCGGATGACAACTTCTATCCCGAAGAGCTCGCCGGCGTATTCGCCCAGATGATCGCCGGGGCGGCCTTCGTGGAAAAGACAGCCTTCAACGCCCATACGATCCTCTATGCGGTGTCGGACAACACCCCAGCCGCACTGACGGTTGATGAACAGCGGATCATAGGGCGGAAAGGAGGCGGAAATATCGCCGCTTTGACGGGAGCGGATGTTCTCGGCATCACCCAGGCCCTCGACGGCCGCCAACACTTGATTACCTGTGCAGATACCGTAACGGTTGACTGGAGCGCCGGAGGAACCCAATACATGACCTTCGACCGCGACGCAGTGACCATGAGCTTTTCCAACCCGACTGCAGGCGGTGTCTACCGGCTCCTCCTCCAACAATCATCGGGGGGATCAGACTCGATCACATGGAGCACGACCATAAAGTGGCGCGGTGGATCCGCTCCCACGCTCTTACGGCTGCGGGCAACGCGGTGGACATCCTGACCTTCACATATATCAATTCAGCCTGGTACGGCGACATTGCGCTAAATTTTGCGTGAGGTGGAAAATGCCGGCTGCTACATTCAAACGTTAATTTTCTACATCTCATGGTGGGAGGGTGGGGTGAATTGGGCATTCGTGAACTCTGCACCAACTCTCGCAAATGCCACTCGATGGAGCGTTATGAAGGCTTTTGTTCGAGTGGCTTCTCACTCTTGACGACTCCGAAACCCGCCTCGCGGGCATCGATCGGCTGGAGGGATTCCACCCCGGTGACCCAGTTTCGACCGTCATATCCTGGTCCCCTATCAGAACAAACGAGGTCTATCTACCGGCTTGGCTGTATGTAGGCAGAGAACCGATCCAAATCAAAGCCAATCTGCCGAACTCTCTGGCCATGATGGACTTCATTCGGTCAAATCCGGTGAAACCCAGAAAAACCGTTTGACAATCACTTCGTCTTTAGCTTATTTTATGCCAGTTTGTTTTGATCGGACCGGATGGAGGCCGATGGGGTTATCCTGGGACGGGCATTTCGCTTAACCGAAGCACTGAGGCCGTTCAGATGGGACGAGGCCCTGTGCGACTGGAGACAGTGATGGAAGATCGATGGCTCTCTGTAGATGAGATTGCGGCCTATCTCGGCATCAAGCGAGATACGGTCTACAAGTGGATTTCTGAAAAACAAATGCCGGCGCACCGGATGGGCCGCCTGTGGAAATTCCGCAAAGACGAAGTGGACGAGTGGGTGAAGACAGGCGGTGCCGGAGACAATGAGCAGGGCCAGACGCCCGACGGCAGGAAGAGATAACCCAGCGCGGAGGTTGATGATGCTGAACCTAAAGTTGCGAGACGAATTCCTCGGTTCCCAGATGCCGGGCACAGCCATTGCCTTGCGCAGGAAGGACAACACTGGAGCCGCTCAGAGAACACCGGATTTCATCCTTTCAATTACATATCCAACAGCGGACGTTCAGACGGCTTTGCGTGCGGTCAGCACAGATCGCTCGAAGCGCCCCATTGTCCTGATGGGAGACCGGGGTCGTGGTAAATCTCACATCATGGCCGTGATGCACCACGCAGTCGAATCGTCCTCTCAGGTTCAGAAGTGGGTGAACGAATGGGGAAACAGACTTGGTGCGCAGCCCTTGAGTGGGCTTGTTCTCGATGGCGGGTTCTTTGCCATTTCGGAGCCGGTCCATAACCATGAGTACCCTCTATTGTGGGACCTCATATTCGAGCGTCACCCCAAAGGAGACTTTTTCAGAGGCAAGTTCAACCAGATGGGTCGACCATACCCTCCGCGATCCCTATTGGAGGAGATGTTCGAGGCTCAACCCGTAGCGCTGATTCTCGATGAATTCCAGAAGTGGTTCGACGGTCTGAGTGATCAGCCTGGACCGGAAGGGATCAAGTACCGGACCTTGGCCGAGAATTTTATCCAGAATCTGTCTGAACTATCCAAGGACCGGCCAGATCTACTGATTCTTGTCATCTCGGTGCTCAATAACAACACGGAGGCCTTTAGACAGGTCCACCGTGACGGTCCCGTCATCGTTGATTTCCGGGGGCCTACTGCGAAGGAGGACCGGAAGAATCTGCTGCTGTATCGTCTCTTTGAGAACCGTCAGAACATCCCAACGGACGAGATACGAGACCTTCTCGCTTCCTATGCGTCAGAGCGTTTCCGGCTTCGCTTCTCTCATCTTCCGGAATCCGAAAGATCTCGGATCTCCTCAGAGGTTATTGCCTGTTGGCCTTTTTCGCCTGAACTGATGGAACTGCTGGAGGATCAAATCCTGATGGCTGAAGCCGCTCAGGAGACACGCGACCTTATTCGCATCCTCGCCTCTTCTTACCGGGAAAGAGGAGAAAAAGTCCCGATCATTACACCGGCCGATTTCTTCGTGGATGATGATGCGTGCGGAGTTCAATCGCTGCTGGATTCGATTGCCACAGTTGGAGAGCAGGAGAGACTCCGGCAAGTAGCCCAACGAAATCTCGAAACAGTCAAGACAATTGGAGCCCCTGTACCCCATGCGCGCGAACTGGTTAGCGCGCTCTGGATACGATCCATGTCGCCCGGAAGAAACGCGGGCGGGACGCGACAGGAGCTTCAGCTCGACATTACTCGGGAGCAGCCCGTCGATGACAATTCGTTTCAGGGCGAACTCGTTCAGTTGATTGAGGCCAGCATAAATATCCATGGCGAAGAAAGCTCGGACGGTCGCCTGAGATTTGGTTTAGAAGAAAATCCACGCTCGAAAGTCCGTGCTTCGGCCAAGAATGACAAACTGTGGCAACAGGGTGTTTCGGCTGCCGAGGTGGGTCAAACGGTCTATCCGGGGAAAGATATTGAACACGTTCGCAATACCCTGCGGCACATCCTTGTCCCGGAGACAAGACAGTCCTCCTCTCGCGTCATCGTTCTCGGCCCAAACTGGCAGAACGATCCATGGATTGATGTCGATGATTTGGATAAACCTTTGAAATGGGACAAACCGGTTCTCATTGTCATACCTGAGGCGCTGCAAACCAGTGAAGGAAAACGTGTAGAAGTTCTCGGCAAATGGCTTGCTACTCACGTCCCCGCAAAGCGGAACACGGTCAGATTTCTTTTGCCGGCGGACGCAGAGAAAGGCATCTACCAAGATGGAGAACTTCTTTTCTGCTCAAGGTGCTCCTACCTTACCTCGATTGCGTGGCGCGATGATCCGAAATACCGCGTTTTGAAAGAAGAATTCGACAAGCCGCTTCGGGACACACTGAAGAAGCGCTTCGACAAGTTTGCGGTGCTGCGCCGCTGGAATTACCAGCAACCGGATCAATGCATATTCGACGTGGAACGAGTGACCGCGCAAGGCGGGGAAATGCCGACCGCAGTCGAGAAATCTCTTGTCGAAGACCTCTTCGATCCAGCGGAGTTTCAGTCCCTGGTTTTGGATCGGGCCAAGGAATCATGCCTGATAGGGGACCTGCTCGACGAGCTAACTGAACCGCCGCCGCCGGACACCAAGGATGCCATACCGTTCCTTGGCGAAACCCCAATCTATGAAGAAGTCCTGAAGATCGTCTCGCGGGGCAAGATTGTGGTGAATGTCGGCGGGACCTGGGTTGGCCGCCTTCCAGAGCATTCGAGCGATGAGGAAGCGCTCCGTTTTATTCGGTCCAGGGCTTTCCGCTCCGGGCAGGAGATGCGACAGGTCCAACTTGGCCTTCCGGCAGCGGTTGGAGGAACGACCGTTACAGGCCCAGGGACTCAGCCTCCCGTGCTTCCCCCGCAACCGCCCACCGGCGGGGGTTCGCAGCCCCCGGTTATACCTCCGATTACGCCTCCAACAGAGCCTGTGTGTCCCGTGCCCCCGGTGACCACGGCTACAGAGATTCATCGGACGAACGAAGCGACCACCGGCATCAACCTCACCGCGTGCTTCGAAAAGTGGGGCGTTGATCCCAGCGCCGTGCTGGACACAACCAAGATCGAATTCAACAACCTCACCGTACAGCAGGTGAAGCAGATTCTCACGCGCCTTCCTTCGAGTCTCAAAGCCTCCATGGAAGTGACCTTCACCAAGGAGGGAGGCGAAGAATGAGCATCCCTCCTGCTTGGGTGGACATCATCCTGGACTCTCCATCGCCGACAGCCGCGTGGAGCGGTATCTTCGCGCGATTAGGGGAGCTTGTCGCGACCTGCGCCTCCCCAGTCGATCTCCATAACCAGACCGTCGCTCCCGACCGCCTCCTGGCCGAGACCGCCTGGGAATTATGGGGGGCCTATCCGGAGGCTGCTCCCAGGACCGCAACCCAACTAAAGGAATGGTGTGCTGCGCCATCCAGCATCGGCCGCGCCATCCTTGTGCTGGATGCCTTGTCTCTGCGCGAGATGCCTTGGCTCTTGGGCGGTGCTCAAGCGCGACATATCCAGCCCACAGATGTGCGTGTGACGGGCGCTGAAGCGCCGTCCGACACTGACCAGTTCGCACACGCGCTGGATCTACCCTCTCGCAGTCATCTGGCGGGGAATGGCGCGCCGGGTAGTTTCAATCTCTTTGCCTCAAAGGCTTACACGGATGTGATCAGCGTTCCATTTGAGGACGCCGTCGGGGGCATTCCCCACGAGTCCAACGTCTTCGTGTGGCATAGCTGGCTCGATGATCTCATCCACGTTCACAAGAAACTCCCGGATCAAATCTACAAGACTGCGGCTGCAACGCTCCAGGACGACGGATTTTGGAAATTCGCTAACAGGCTCCGGCAAGGAAGAAAGCTGGTCATCACGTCCGACCACGGTTATGCAGTGAGCAGGCTGTTTTCGAGCGAGGAGATCGATCCGGATGTTATCGAAAAGCTGCGCGAGACCTTCGGCGCAGCCCGGTACAAGAAAGTAAATGGCCCTTGGCAGGAACGGTTCATGCCCCCGATTGTGGTAAGCAACAACGAGCACTACATCGTCATGGGCCAGAGAAAATGGAAGGTCCAGGGCGGCTTCCCCCATGTGTGTCATGGCGGGCTGAGCCTTCTGGAGGTCGCTGTGCCCTTCATTGAACTACCGCCGCTGTGATCACGGAGCGCATGATGAGTAACGGTAAGATTGATCTGTTTGGAGTGGAGCCAACGCCGGCTGACGAGAATTCGGCCGGGAAGAAGGCTCGCAGGAAGGCGAATGGTTACGAGCCGCCCAACCTCGGCAAGGCCATCCGTCTTCCGGTAGCTGATTTCAGCAATCCGGACAGACCACCGGTCTGCCTGGAAGTGGATTTTCCCATCGCTCCTATCAACGCGCTTTCTAACCTCGAAGGCAATGCTGGCAAGCCCATCTATCAGATGTCCAAGTGGTGGGCCCGTCGCCGCTCCAGCGTCTTTCGGAGCTTGTTGATCGCGGCCGCAACAGTTGCGCCCGATGATCCGTCCCAGGCAGCTAAACGAGTCTGGGACCATTACTACTGCAACCACCAGAAGGCTGGCGCATTCCGGAGGCTCCGTGTGCTCGACATCTTCATGGGAGGCGGGACCACTCTGGTCGAAGGTGCGCGGCTTGGCTTCCAGATGGCGGGTGTTGATCTCAATCCCGTGGCCTGGTTCGTGACGAAGAACGAGCTTGCTTGCAGCGATCCCGCGCAAGTCAAAGCGCTCTTCGAGGATATCGAGGTCAAGGTCAAGCCCTTCGTTCAGCCTTTCTACACCACGACCTGTCTGCGGGGCCACACGGGCCGCTGGGTGGACCGGGAGACTGGCAAGGTCGTGAACATTGATCCCGCCGAGATTTCTCCGGACCAGCGCAGCCGGTACCGTTGGGAAGGGCCGGAGATCATCTACACCTTCTGGGCCAAGCACGGGCCTTGTAATGCGCGAGGCTGCAATCATCGTACACCGATCTTCCGCTCGCCCGTCATCGCCGAAAAGAAACTGACCGCCTACTTCATCCCATCCATATGCCCATCCTGCGGCCACGAGTTCAATATCGAGCTTGGTGAAACGCGCATGGCTCCGAGAGTCGAGCGCGTCGTACTGGACAATGAACCCGGTTTCACGGAGACAAGCCAGGAGTTTGCACAACTCCTCAAGGACTACAGCAAGGGGAACAAAGAGGAAAAGCAGGAACGAATCAATCAGACCTTGGAGAGGCTGGATATAGAAGCCGGTTTGCGTTGCCCGAAATGCGGTTCATTCGCCGGGGGAAAGGTCAAGAAGGTACTCGAGGATCACCGAGGCAAAAGGAGTGAATGGGTAGATCAAAAGGGGGAAATTCATACCAGCTATGAGTTTAAAGCCGGAAACGTTAAGAAGAAGGATCTCGGCATCGAGAGCCGCCATGTCTACATGTATCTCCTGATTCATCCCAAGTGGCTGGAGGGCGCGTCCGGTCTCGACGATGGTGTGGAACTGGGTGGCTACGCCGGGGCCGATCCGGAGATGACCGCCCAGTGGTTCGAGCGGCGGCTTGAAGGGATGCGCTTCGTCGAGGTCCGCGGCCGCATCCGTCTGGCTGATGAAGAGATCGCCGAGGAGGACGAAGAAGAGGTCGGAGAAAACGAGGACGGTGCAGAGGAAGATGACGCCGAGTCCGCGGCGGACCGCAAGAAGTTCGGCCTGCCCCGAGAGATCGTGCTCGCGGACGGCACACGCATCCAGACACGGGCTGGAACCGTGCCGCAGCAATCCCACTTCACCTGCCAGAAATGCGGAAAGAAACAGGACATCCTCGAATCGGTCAAGCCCACGAAACACACTGCGCCCGTGGCGGCCTACGCCCTGCAATGTCACTGCCCGCAGTGTGACGCCGAAGGGTACAGCTACAACGGCCGCTACTTCAAACCAGTTGAGCCGGGCGATGTGAAGCGGCTGATTATGGCCGAGCAGGAATGGGCCGACCGGAATGAGACCGATCTGAACGACTACTGGCCGCGATCTGAGCTTCTTCCAGCATACATGACACACAAGCTCAATGGCGGAATTCCAAATTGGGGTTATACACACTGGTGGAAAATGTTCAATGCCCGCCAGCTTCTTGTACACACACAGCTTATGCGCACCATATCAGACACAACTGAAAGTCAATGGCCGCTGGATGTGAGGGAGCAGGCTTTAGGAGCGCTTCAGCAGTATCTAAGAAACCAGAACATGTTTGCATTCTGGAACCAGGCTGCAGATAAGATGGAGCCAATGTTCTCTAATGCGAATTACCACCCCAAGCAACAGACCATCGAAAACTGTGTCTTTCATAAACTTGGGCGAGGGAATTGGGAATCATCTGGTCAGAAAGTTTCCGATGCTGCTATTTGGGCACAATCACCATGGGAATTAGTTGTAGTCAAGAAAGAAAGCGGCAAGGCGAAATCAGATAAAGTTGAAGCTGAAGACCCAGTACAAATAGGACCTGCTATATTCTGCGGTTCATCCACCGACCTTTCGATGGTGAACGGCACCCCCTTTGATTTGGTGATCACCGATCCCCCTTTTGGGAACAACCTGTTCTATGCGGACCTCGCGGATTTTTTCTATGTCTGGATGCGCCTGCCCCTGCTAAAGTGGTACCGAGGCATGCCGGAGCGCAAGTACTTTGAGCCGGAACGGACTCCCCATGCAGTGGAGGCCGTGGACAACACCGTCGAGCACCCCGATGACCGGGAGGACTATGAGAGGGAACGGTTCCTCACGAACGGCATTCTCGCTGCGGTGTGCGAACTGACCGGCAACAGGGAACTCGGAGAAAAAGACCCGAACCCTCTCTACAGACCCGAACCCGCCTCTGATTTCTATCAGCAGACGCTCACCGCCTGTTGGGCCGAGGCGGGACGGCTCCTAAAGCAAGGCGGTCTCATGGCTTTCACCTTCCACCACAGCGCCGATGCGCCATGGGTGGATGTACTTGAGGCCCTGTTTAACGCCGGATATCTTCTCGTCGCCACCTACCCGATCCGTAGTGACGAGACCAAGGGCGCGACCGGCGCGTTCGGTTCCCGGAAGATCGAATACGACATCGTCCATGTCTGCCGGAAGCGATTGGAAGAACCAAAGGCGGTGAGCTGGGCGCGGATGCGCAGGTGGGTAAAGGACGAGGCAGCGCAGCTCAAGGAGCTTCTGGAGCATTCTCATGGGAAAGAGCTTCCCGAATCGGACCTTCTGGTCATTCTGCGGGGAAAGGCCCTCGAGTTCTATAGCCGTCATTACGGCCAGGTCTTTACGGGTGACGGGCAGGTGTTGGGAGTGCGGGACGCGCTTCTTGGGATCAACTTGCTCCTGGACGACCTGCTGGCCGGCAAGGATGAGAACGGCAAGCACCGTCCACCCGACGCGGCGGAACCGTCATCGAGACTGTTCCTGCGCGTTTTCCAAAGCCGCCGCTCCATGGCCCGGGATGAACTGCACAAGACCCTGCGCGGCACGGGTGTTTCCCAGGGGGATATAGAGGCGCGCGGCTGGATTCGCGTGGTCGGAACCTCCGTAAATGTGATCCCCATCGAGGAGCGTTTCCAGTATTTCACAGCCCCGGGGCGAAACCGCAAGGTCCTCAAGACCGACCTAGACCAAGCCCATTTCCTGATCGGCGCAGCGACGCCGGGCAGCAGAGTAGATGTTTCAGACGAACTCAACCGAGCCACCTTCCAGATCAAGAAATCGGTGGACCCGATTCTGGACTGGTACGCCCAGACCGATCCGGACAGAGGAATTCAAAGGGCAGCCAAACTTGCGCTGGATCTTGTCAGCCATTGGCGTGCCAGACCAGAGAAAGGCACAGCGTTCAGGCAAATGACACTGTTCGAACAATTGGAGGCGGAGGTCGAATAATGCGGGATATGTCCTCAAGCGCTTGGCTTCGTCGTGGATCAAGCATCGTGTTTGACCGGTTCACCCTCGGCCCGCTCATCGGCGGTGGTGCCCTTGTCTCCATGCGGGAATCGCTCAGGTGGATGAATGCCTGGCCCGCAGAGCCGCCGGGTAACAGTCAGACGGTGCTTGTGTGCGGCATCGAGACCTTTCTTGAAGTCATGGACCCTGCCGAGGCCCAGAAATTCCTGAAAAGCCGGGTTAAACCTTTCGTGCAGGAATTTCAGGCCCGCTGGGATCAGCGCGGGCTGGTGTTCGGCTTCGGCACCCATGAGAGATCTTTTGAGCTGACAGCGTCCGACGAAGAGGTGCTGTTTATCCGCCGGGACGGCGAGCGGGTACGGCTGTCGTACTCACTCTGGGATGGCAGCGCCACCATGAACGTTGCGCGGTTGATTCGTGACGAACAGGGAACGAGCATAACGGTTGGATACTATGTCGGAAGGATTTCCTGACCTGCAGATCGGCCGGAAGGTCGAACACCCCGAGCTGGGAGAAGGCGTGGTCGTCGGCTTCGAGCCGACGGGATTCGTCTGCGTCTTCTTTCGGTCGCTGGGTGAACGACAAGTACCGCTGCAAGCGCTTCAGGAAGCAGAAAGCTGGTCCGACCGAGTTATCGCCGGGCTTAAACCGGTCACCCCGGAGGCTATCGAGCGCCTGTGGCTGGCTGTCGAAGCCGCCGAGCTGCCGCTCATGGAAAGCGCGGCAACCCTGACCTCCGCCAAGGTAGACCTGCTACCCCACCAGGTGGTGATCGTGCATCGTGTCGCCAACGCCAGGCCCAGGAGATTCCTCATCGCTGACGAAGTCGGTCTCGGCAAGACCATCGAGACGGCCCTGATCCTTCGCGAGCTGGCCTCGCGCGGCGAAATGCGCCGGGCGCTGATGGTCGTTCCGGCAGGGTTGGTTGACAACTGGCGGCGCGAACTCAATGAAGTCTTCAATCTCGATTTCGAGGTGTTTGGGTCAGAGGGAGACGTAACGGACCGGAAGTCAAATGCCTTCGCCAAACACAACCGGTTGATCGTCTCCGTGGATACACTTAAAAGACGGGTGAGGGTAAAGAGGCTTCTGGAAGCGCCTCCGTGGGACCTTGTGGTGTTCGACGAGGCCCATCATCTGAGTGTTTACAAGACCGGCAAGAAGACGCGCAAGACCGAAAACTTCAAGCTGGCAGAATCCCTCCGTCCCCATTGCCGGGACCTGTTACTGCTCTCCGCCACACCGCACCAAGGGGACCATTTCCGGTTCTGGATGCTCGTGCGGTTGCTTGACCCATCCCTCTTTGAAGATGAACGCGACATGGTCGAGAACCGACACCGGCTTAACGCCGCGGTGGTGCGACGGACCAAGGCGGATGCTTGCGCTTCAGATGGGAGTCCACTTTTTGCGCGGCGGATTGTTAATACGCAAGGTTTCACGCTCGGCGAAAGGGAGATGACGTTTTATCAAGCCCTGCTCGACTACCTGCGTGACGGGTATAACCTCGCGGCCGCCCAGGGGAAACAAGGACGTGCGCTCGGATTCGTCATGACCATCTTCCAAAAGATCGCCGCAAGCAGTTTCGCTGCGGTTCGGGCGACCCTGCGCAAGCGGCTTTTGATGCTGACCGTCGAGGAGGCCATCGAGAGAGACGAGCTGCTGGATGTGGATGGTCGGGATAAGGCCATCGAGGATGCAAGGGAGCTCATCCGCGAGATTCACAATCTGCCTGACGACCTCTTCGGCAAAGCCCAAGCGGAGCAGTTGCTCGCCGATGCCAAGGTCCAACTCCTGAAGAAGCGGAAAGAGACTGCCGCCTTCGTCCAGACAGCGGAGAGCTACGACGACACCGAGCTTGCAGCGGTCACAGGTGAAGATGCTGTGGCAAGCCTGGTCTCTGTGGCTCTTCCCGAGGAGAGAAGGAGAATTAGAGAACTCCTCGATCAGTTCCCCGAAGGGATGGAAACCAAGACAGGGGTCCTTCTGGAGGCTTTGCGGCAACTCTGGCGAATCAGCCCCGACGAGAAAGTCGTGATCTTCACCACCTATCTCGGAAGTATTGAGAGTCTGCGCGCAGCAATCGACAACGTCTTTCCCGGAAAACGCGTCGAGGTCTTGAAGGGTGGCGACCACGGAGCCAAGGTTGCGGCCCAGCGGCGATTCCGCCGTCCCGATGGACCCAAGGTGTTGCTTAGCACGGCCGCAGGGCGCGAGGGAATAAACCTTCAGTTCTCACGAGTACTCTTCAACTACGATCTACCATGGAACCCCATGGACCTGGAGCAGCGTATCGGACGTATCCACCGGTACGGACAGAAGGACACAGCCCAAGTCTACAACCTGGTCGCATCGGACACCATAGAGGGCAGGATATTTCTGCTGCTCGAAGAAAAGTTGCACGGAATAGCTCAGACCCTGGGCAAGTTGGACGACAATGGCCAGATCGCTGAAGACCTCAGAGGTCAGGTTCTCGGCCAGCTCAGTAGCCGTCTCAGTTACGACCGTTTGTATCAGGAGGCGATCCTCGATCCGACCCTAAAACGGACGCGGCAAGAGCTCGAAGTTGCGATGACCAATGCCAACCTTGCTCGTGAGGTGGTCTTCGAGCTTTTCCAGGACCTCGATAGATTCAATCTGGGCGACTACAAACAGTTTGACGACGAGGGCCGGGGCATGCAGCGGCTTCTGTCCTTCGCCCAGCGGGCAGCCCGCCTCGATGGCGCTGAGTTGCGCCCCAGTGGTAAGGATGTCTTTTTGCTGAACCGCCCAAATTTCGAGCCGATCCGATTCACGACAGATCGTGACAAGGCACTTCAGGAGGAGGAGTTGAACCTCCTGGGCCTCGAGCATCCGGTGGTCAGACAGTGGCTCGATGCCTATAACTCAGTCAAACCACAAGATCGGGCGCTTATCGGTAATATCGAGGGCAATGGAGACGAGACGGGCTTGATCACGATTTGGCTCGTGGTGATCCACGGCAAGGGCGGCCAGGTCCAACAGAAGGTCGTAAGGTTGGGCATTTCTGAAGGAGGTGAGCGTTCGCCCTATCTGGAACGGCTGTCACAAGAGCTGCTGCGCACACGCCCCTCTCAGACACGCCGCTTTCAGGACAAAGGACAAATCGGTTCCCTAATAAACGGCACGGCATCCGAACTCCTCCATCGCGAACTGGTCTATTCGGGATTCCTGCAGGAAGAATCGTCCTACTCAAGTCGATTGCTGGCATGCATAGGGGTAAGCAGATAATGACCAACAAGGAAATAGCCAGATTTTTCAATAACGCGAGGCCGCATATTCAGGGCAACACGAACCTGCGCGATCCCCGGGTCGAGCCTATACATGTCAGAACTGGGCCCTCAGCACTGGATAATGCCTTTAGGGGAAAGGTATAGCCTAATGTCCAACGGGGGCCAAGAAAGTCAAAACAAAGCCAATGGCGCGCTGCGGATTTCCGACAGCGTTTACGGGCGTCTTATCTTTTCCCAGCACTATGCATCTGAGTGTGCGAAAATATCATTGCCAAAGGATGCACAATCGCCGATTCTCAGTCTCAATACCGTGTGCCCATATTACACCATGTTCCCACTGGACTTCCCGCTTCGGCGTCTGACCAAAGCGGATAAGAACGATTGGGTTCTTGATCCTTTCTGCGGACGTGGGACAACGATTTTCGCCGCTCGTCTTCTCGGCCTCGGCTGTGTGGGGATTGATAGTAACCCTATCGCGGCGGCGATAGCGGCAGCGAAATTGGCTCACACCACATCGGATGCCGTTGTTGAAACGGCACGGTTATTTCTTGATGACGCATCCTCGCCACGCTCTATTCCCGAGGGTGACTTTTGGGATCTTTGTTATCACCCCGAAACATTAGAAGAGATATGTATTCTGCGATGTCGGCTGATGAAATCCTGTGAGACAGCAGAGGAGGTTGTCCTGCGCGCGTTGTTATTGGGTATTCTCCATGGACCGCGCCAACGTGGCCTACCGACTTACCTTTCCAATCAGATGCCTCGCACCTATGCGACAAAACCAAGTGCTGCAGTTCGCTATTGGAGGCGCACCAAAAATACGGAGCCGCCACGTATCGATGTCCTGGATGCGGTGAAGCGGCGGGCTGAATATTCACTGAGCTCAATTCCGCCTGCTTCCAGAGGAGCGGTCTACTTCGGCGATGCCCAGAACACCGACACAGTAGTGCCTGCTACGTATAAATTTAACTGGGTCGTGACCTCTCCTCCTTACTTCGGTATGCGCACCTACCGCCCCGATCAATGGCTTCGCAACTGGTTTTTGGGAGGTACCGATACGGTAGATTATTCCCAGGAAGGTCAGCTTTCCCACTCTGCAGATAAGTTTGCCGAGGGATTATCTCACGTCTGGGAATCGGTAGCTAAACGATGTTCTCCAGGGGCTCGACTTATCATTCGATTTGGCTACCTGCCTAGCAAACCTGTGGATGCCAGGCAGGTTCTGCGAACGTCTCTGAAGCTCGCCAATTCCGGTTGGCACATTCGGCGATGGATTGATGCGGGATCGGCAAATGATGGCAAAAGACAGTCAGATCAGTTTGGACGCGTTACAAAGGCGGCGGTGAGCGAGGTCGATGCCTATGTCAGACTTGAGGTATAATTATGTTCGATCCGAGTGAACTCCCTGATTTAAAAACTACGATCCGTGAAGCGACCATTCGGGATCGAAGATTACTCGACGACCTGCGTCTGGAGATTCGCGCCCTTGCCGCGGAAGTCAGGGCTATCAAATCAAGATCGACAACCTCGGTGTCCCTCGTGGCAAGTGATGGCGGAAACAATAAACTTATCTTTGATCCATTTCATATTCAACTTGTGCGGGTGGTCGATTCTTACGGTGAGCAGCTCTGCCTCAATGCCGTGACACCGACAACTGATACCGATGTCTTGAGCCGTGCACAGTTCAATGACGATGGTTCGCCGAAAACTGCCTTGGGGCGTGTTATGGCAGATTTGAATGTAACGCCTCGCACGTTAAGCCGCCTCAGTCATATGATTCCGGAAGGAAAGAAAGTACGCGAGTCTCCCGATGAAGTGTCCCCCTCATGGGTCCTTGTCTATCGGGACCTCTGCGAGTGGGCTGCTCTCTATGAGCGTATCTGTTACCGTACCTTTGCCACGGATACACTTCTAGTCCGGGATGGCCTATTGCGAAGCAAGCTCTTTCGGGGGGAACTTTTCATAGGGTTCAGGAAACGGATAGAAGAAGCCATAGAGAAAATTCGAAAAGAGACTCGGCGAAAAGTATTTCTCGTGGGCCTGGCTAAACACAGCAAGGTTCTGGCGCGCTACAATCTGGCCATGGCCCTTGAAGGAATATTTCCTCCAGGATCGCCTCGTTATGTTGGTGTGCCGAGAAAACTGGAAGCGAAGGCCTACGTATGGCCCGAGTATGCACGGGGAGCTGAAGCAGAAGAAGGTGCTGGAGAAGCCCCAAAATTTGTTGCCGGAGACATGTATTTCGTGCGGTTCGGAGAGCGAAGTGGAGATCCGCTTTGGTCCGTAGATATCCTCAGCAGCCAGACCCCGCAGGTAGCAGAGATTTTTGGATATCTATTGGCTGATGCCATTAACGGATTTCCTATCCCGTTCTATCCGAGATGTCTCCAGAAAGCACATGAATTTGCTGCAATCGTCGACTTCGATCTAGACATTCTTCAGGACGAGGTCATTATGGCAGTTCGCGGCTTGTTAAATGACAGAGAAATCAATGCACTAGAGATATTACGCCTTCAAGGCGATGTTTCAGGACGGAGGTACGAATGAAACTCTTCTCACGAGACACTACAGTTGGCATATTTCGGGGCTTCAGTGAAGGCGGCTTAGAGTTTCACGCCGATCTTGTACTGCCATACAAGAATGAGTTTCAGCGTGCTCCCATGCATGGGCAATTTCTCGTTGTTCAGCTCGAAGACGAAGATGAAGCGGTACTCGGGCGTATAACATCAATCTCATCTCAAGGGCGTCTCGCTTCCTCCGCTGGCGAGGACTATGGTATTCGAGCTGTTTCAGAAGAACGACCAATACCTGAGGACCTCCGTGAGCAGTACCTCAAATATTGCGTAAATATGAGAGTTCTTGGCGTGCTGCGCGTTGTCAACGGCGATCTTGTTTTTGCGGCTTCACATCGACGGCTTCCGCATGTGGGTAGTAAAGTGGCCTTTCTGACGGATGAAATCCTGCAGGAAGTAGCAGGTCATAATATAGGTGATGCTGCCGAAATAGGGTATTTCGCGTTGGGTGAGTTTATCTATGCCGCTGGTGATTCACGGCTCGTCCACGCTCCGTGGATGCAGATCAAGAGCCCGCTGGTAATTTCAAAGTTCCACGTTCTAGACCTCGTGGCAAGAAGAACACTTGTTTTTGCAAGGGCAGGATTCGGCAAGTCAAATCTTGTCAAACTTCTGTTCGCCAATCTGTATCGCAATACGCCTAAAGTGGAGAAACGCGGAGGCAAATTGGTGCCGGTCGGAACTGTGATTTTCGATCCTGATGGTGAGTACTTTTGGCCAGATGACAAAAATCGTCCTGGACTCTGTGACGTACCAGAATTGCAAGACAAGGTCGTTGTCTTCACGCCGAAGGTAGGCCCCAGCCAGTTTTATCAGTCCTTCGTTGCGGGAGATATTCGTCTTGACATCCGTCGGCTGCGGCCTGGTGACGTGATTTCAATTGCTCTGCCGCCAGAAAAACAGGATCAACAGAACGTCCGAAAATTGAAAGGCATGAATGATGCGGATTGGCACCGGCTCGTTGACCTGATTCACCGAGATGGTAATGGTGCTGACGGACAAACAGTCAGGCAACTTCTAAGGCTCGAGGATGGGCAAGATGCTGAAATGGTCGCGGCACGGGCCAATATGACCACCATTGTCAGGATGCTTCACGATCCAAGTAGCCAGATGATGGATATGCTTCTCGCAGCCCTTCGGGAGGGCCGAATATGCGTTATTGATGTATCTCAGATGAGGGGGACGCCAGCGCTTGTTCTATCAGGGCTGATTCTTCGACGGATATTCGATCATAACCAAGAAGAATTCACAAAAGCACAGCCCGAGACCATCCCCGTCATTGCCGTTGTCGAAGAGGCTCAAACAGTCCTTGGCAGTACAGGGAGTTCTGGCGAAGGGCCATACGTATCCTGGGTTAAAGAAGGGCGCAAATACGACCTTGGTGCCGTTTTAATCACTCAGCAACCAGGATCAATATCAGGCGAAATATTGAGCCAAGGAGATAACTGGTTCGCATTCCATCTACTATCAGCCGGAGACTTAAGAGCGGTGAAGAGCGCCAATGCGCATTTTAGTGATGATATCTTATCGTCCCTTTTGAACGAGCCGATCCCTGGCCATGGCGTATTCTGGAGCAGTGTGAGTGGTAAGAGTTATCCAATTCCTATTCGAGTATTGTCATTTGAAGGCCAATATCAAGCACGAGATCCGATGTATGACCAGCCAGGTGCTGACACCGCTGCAGAAGGACTCCGGCAGCGGTTTAGCAGCGCACTGGCATCAGCGCTTCGTTCTGTTCCTACCGATACCGCGCTGCCTGCCCCGCAGACTACCATGTCAGATACACCGCACGAAGAAACGGAGGCAGATGAGGAACAGGATATTCTGGCAACTTATGAAGACGCCTCAATAGAGGCTTTCAAGAACGACAAGAGTCTTCTCAATAGGTTGAAGCAGTACGGTGTACCTTGGAAAGGCGTCCAAGAACAGCTAAAAGGTTCACTCCCCGATGTGTTGTCGGATCGTGACAATATCGCCCATCATCTGGTGCCCAAAGCAATGACAGCAGTGTTCGGAGAACAGGAGATTCGCTGGAAAACGGAGAGGAGAGCATCAAAAAGTGGATCAGGACTCACCACTTGGATAGTTGTGATTCAAGGAGAAACTTCTTGATGACCCGTGAGCACCTCAAGATGTGGCGTGGACAACCTTCACCCTGCGGAAGGCCGAGGAAAAGCTTGATGGGTTGACTCGTTAACTTAGGACGGTTGAAACACCATTTAACACAGGATATTAAGCTAGGAATGGCATATGGCAGGCTTTCTTGATGATCAAAATACCCAAGCCACTCTTTCGAAGCTTTTGAGTGAGGTGGCCAAGTACCTTGCCCTGTTCCTTGAGAGGGAGCTGCCATCCCTTTTCGAGGATTGGTGGAATCAGGCCGTCGTGAACAATTTGTCGTTCCAACAGCGGCGGCGGATGGAACAGCGGGGCATAGCCTCTCTCGGTGCACTAGACCTCGCCGCGCTGCTTCGAGTGCTTGATCAGAATTGGTACCAGGTTTCTAACAAGCTCGGCCTGACATCGGAGTCACGTCATTTCGTCAAGGAGATGCAGACTATCCGCAACCGGTGGGCACACGCGACCACTGAAGGCTTCCCCCTTGATGATATATACCGCGATCTGGACACGCTCCAGCGTTTTGCCACTGTCATCGAAGCTAATGAAACATTGATTCAAGAGGTGCGATCCTTAAAAGCGGCACTTCTCGCTACAGAGACGGAATCGTCTGAGAAAACCGATGCCGCCATTTCCAAACCGTCTCTGCCAACCAAAGAAAACGGTGCCGAATTCGAACCGGGGCAGATCGTATATGTTCGGTCTGACCCAAGCATTCGGGGCGCGGTAATTTCTATCTTGTCGGGCAAACCGGAAAATCGCTTCAAGGTCTTCGTGGGCGGTGAAATCCAGACCTTCTATGCATCTCAGTTGCAGGCTGAAGATGTTTCCTATGACGAAGCCGAGTTTTTCCGCTGTGAGCAGTTCCACGCCCATCTAACCGCGCTGCAAATCAGATATCCCGGTCTATCGACACTTTATTCGCTCAACGCCGCCCGTGTGGATTTCATTCCGTATCAATTTCGACCCGTGCTGAGGTTCATCAGATCGGATCGTCCGAGATTATTGATCGCCGACGGTGTGGGCGTCGGCAAGACCATCGAGGCTGGACTTATTCTCCGCGAATTGCAGGCAAGACGTGATATCCGGTCAGTTCTCATCGTGTGCCCGCGCCCGTTGGTGACCGAGCGCAAATGGATGAACGAGATGAAGCGCTTCGAGGAACGTTTCACGCATCTCGATGGCGGCACCCTGCGGTACTGCATAAACGAGATGGACCTTGAAGGTGTTTGGCCTGAGCAGCATCAGAGGGTGATAGTTCCCTATTCCGTGTTCGATGAAGTTCTGCTTTATGGATCAGGACCTGACGGCAAGCGGAAACGCAAGAAGGGGTTGCTTGACCTCGACCCGCCGCCTCGATTCGATCTCGTCATTGTCGACGAGGCGCACCATATACGCAATCAGGATACATTCAGCCACAAAGCTGTGCGCTTTTTCTGTGACCACGCTGAGGCCGTCATCTTCTTGACCGCGACACCGATCCAGCTTGGAAGTAACGACCTTTTCGTCCTCCTCAATACGCTCCGTCCCGATTTGATCATCGATCAGGAGAGTTTTGTGCACATGGCGGAACCTAACCCTTACATTAACCAAGCGATATCGCTGGCGCGGGCTCAAGAGCCGGAATGGCAAATTCGGACAAGTGAAGCTCTTGGCCAAGTTGCGGCCACGGCTTGGGGCCAGGCTATCCTCCGCCATAATCCGAATTTTATTCGAATACGTTCCAGGTTGTCGGAAGGCGATGTCACAAACGAAGAACGTGTTCAGATCATTACGGACTTGGAATCCATGCACACTTTTGCAGGGATTATCAACCGGACCCGCCGGCGGGATATAGGTGATTTTACAATACGCAAACCCGAGACAGTGGTCGTTCCCTTCACGCCCGCTCAGCAGCGTCTGCATGACGAACTTCTCAGCACTCAGGCTGAGATATTCAGCCGGCTTCACGGAGACATCAACGTCAAATTCATGATGACCACGATCAGACGTCAAGCAGCGAGTTGTCTTTTCGGGCTTGCACCCTTTCTTGAGGATATTCTGAACCGCCATCTCGACGAGTTGTCCTGGGAGGAAGCCGATAACTCAGCGGCTGTTCCTCAGGGCGAGACGGTCGAGACCATACGGTCGCAAATCCAATCCATTCTTGAGAGCGCACGAATTCTCGACTCCGACGATCCGAAACTTGAGGCGCTGCGCGCCACCATCCGGAATAAACAGAAGTTGCCCAACAACAAGGTGATGCTGTTTAGTAGCTTCAGGCATACGCTCAATTACCTCTACCGCCATCTCAGCAAGGATGGGTGTCGAGTCGGGATGATACACGGTGAAACACCGGATGAAGAACGAGTAACGCTCCGCAGTCGATTTGAGAAACCGCGAGACGATACGGATAGCCTGGACGTCTTGTTGTTTTCGGAAATCGGTTGCGAGGGTTTGGATTACCAGTTCTGCGACTGCATCGTGAATTATGACTTGCCGTGGAATCCGATGCGTGTTGAACAACGCATCGGCCGTATCGACCGGAACGGACAGAAAAGTGAAAGTGTTGCCATTATTAACCTGATCACGCCGGGCACCGTCGATGCCGATATCTACGAGCGTTGCCTTCTGCGCATAGGAGTGTTCAACAGCGCTTTGGGCGGCAGCGAGGAGATTCTCGGAGAGATTACGAGAGAGATTCGCGATATCGCTGAAAACTATACATTGAATGAAGAAGAGCGTCGGGCGAAGTTGCAGCAGTTGTCGGATAACAAGATTCGCCTGATACAGGAACAAGAGGAACTCGAGCAGCGGCAAATGGAGCTTTTCGGCATCCTGCTGCCCGAAGACCGGATGAGGAAAGAAATCGAGGATGCCTCGAGCTTCTGGTTATCCTCGGCATCCATACGAAGGATCGTCACTCTGTATTTGCAGAGAGCTTGTGGAAAAGAGCAGGAATTCATCCTCGGTGAAAGGCCTCTCAAAACACTTCGTCTATCGCAAGAAGCCCGGAGTATCCTGCTACGCGATTATCAGCAGCTTCCCAAGCAAAACACCACTGCCTACCGCGAGTGGGAGAACTGGCTGAAAGGGGGTAATCCCCATCTTCTCGTGACCTTCGAATCTGACTGCGCGACGGAACATCCCGATGCGGCATTCATTATGCCACTACATCCCTTGGTCCGACAGGCCGCCATTTCGTTCAATATAAAAAAAAGAGTGGTCGCTACACTCAAGGCTCATTCCAGCGACGTTCCCCCAGGTCGATACGAGTTTGCCATTTATCAATGGCGGTTTCACGGTATCAAGGAGGACCTGGTCTTGCGGCCAGTCGCTTCCACTGAAGCGGTCACATTACATCTTGGCCGTCTTCTTGAAAAGGCAACTGACCTCGCTGTTGATGATTCGAAAGAAGTCGAACCGGCTTGTTGGGATGCATTAGACGGACAACACTACACTCTCTGGTCCGATGCTCGGGTGAAGCATAGGCAAAGAACGCAGGAATTGGCGGAATTTCGCCGCGAGAGCCTTACAACGAGTCATCGGGCGCGGATAGCGCTTCTCGAGGAACAGCTTAAGCAGGCCGGCAACGAAAAGATTCAGAAAATGCGCCAATCTCAAATCTCTGCGGCTGAGGCGGACTACGCCCGACGCATCCAGGATTTGGACATCGCCATGGAAAGGGCGGACTTAACAGCGGGGGTTGTGGCATACGGGATTTTGATTGTAGAGGATAGTGAATATGAACATGAGTGAGTTGGAGCAAATGCGAAGAGAGTGGGTTGATGTTACCCGCAAGAATGGGTTTCGAGAAGGGATCACCGACCTTTTGGCGCATCAGTATTCAAAAAAAACTCATTTTATCTTCGAACTATTGCAAAATGCCGAGGACGCTCTTGCTACTGAGGTTGAGTTTCGTGTCGAAAATCATCGACTCGTTTTTTGTCATAATGGAAAAAGACTTTTCTCAGATGAGAACGTAGAGTCTATTACGAGCATCGGTAAATCGACAAAGCAGACGGACTACACTCAAATTGGCAAACATGGTATTGGATTCAAGGCGGTGTTTGCATATACTCACACACCCAGAATTCATTCAGGCGACAAGCACTTTGATATTGAAGATGTCGTAATTCCATGTTTCTTGAGTGACGATGAACTCCCGACCGACTTGAAGACTCAAGAAACGCGGATTATCCTGCCATTTGACTCGGATTCAATACCCGAAGTCAGACGTTTTAGGAACTTTGTTCACGCCGAAACAGCGATGTCCGATATTTCTAACGCGCTGAAAAAACTCAATGCACGAACGCTGTTATTCCTCCGGCACATTGAAAAAATTTATTGGAGTCTGGCTGACGGAACCGTTGGTGCCATTTCGCGCAGTAAACCCGAGAACGCAACCCCCATGCATAGGGAGGTGAATCTTACTGACGGCGACAGAGGTGTCGTAAAGGAAGGCTGGATTATATTTGAAAAACCTACCGTTGTTACCGATGCCGGCAAGGTTCACGAATGCATTGTAGAGGTTGCATTCTTGATTGAAAATGGAAAGGTAATTCCGGCTCGAGACACCGAACTCGTTGTTTATTTTCCAACTGAAAAAAAAACAGGATTGGCTTTTTTGATTCATGGACCATTTAAAACAACCAAGGCGCGTGACAACATAAAAGACGACCCTGCAAATCAAGAATTATTGAAAATAGCCGGCTGCTTAGCTGCTGAAAGTTTGGAAACTCTACGTGACCTTGACCTGCTAAATGTAAATAGTTTTCTCTGCCTTCCTCTACACGAACCTGAAGATCCTTTTTTTTATCCTATTTATGAACAGATTCGGGCTGTACTTAAAGCTAAAAGTATTTTACCGGCCCATAACGGAACTTTTATTAAGGCTCAAGATGCTAAGCTTGCACGTGGAAAGGAATTGGTTGAACTGTTTTCGGAGGAGCAGCTTGGGATGCTTTTCGCGAAAGAAAAAGTATTTTGGCTTGACGGTTCAATTACAGAGGGTGGCTCTTTTGCGGATCTGCACACATACCTTATTGGAACAAAAAAGTATCAATGGAGTCGGGAATGGGAGACTGAACCACTCCATGAAGGGCTTTTAGTTGACGCTGAATCTCTTGTATCAAAATTGACAGCCCAGTTTCTATTGGGGCAACCCTTAGATTGGTTGATAAAATTAATACACTACATCACTGCTGTCCAAAATAGCTTAGATTTAAGGTATCGCCCTTTGAAATCATTGGTAATTTGGATATGTTTTTATTGTTTTGAAAACCAGGTTTCATTTTCACGTTTCTCCTGCTGTCCCAATTACACGAAAGACAATTTCATTTGTTCTTTTATATAAGGTACAGGCGGCGTCTCGAAAGGTTCATTGAGCC
>Ga0302246_1000819_pt1 | contig 24834 bp, 19 predicted proteins | sample AAG_UR_Trp_MG_FD_193533 | JGI IMG/M metagenome (GOLD analysis project Ga0302246, IMG submission 193533) | Enriched activated sludge microbial communities from anaerobic digester in WTTP, New Holstein, Wisconsin, United States - AAG_UR_Trp | ecosystem: Engineered > Bioreactor > Anaerobic >... | reverse complement strand
ATCAATAAAGCGGCTGACCTGATCAGCAGGACAAACAAAGTCGTCGTGTTCACCGGCGCAGGCATCAGCACCGAATCAGGCATTCCGGATTTCCGCGGCCCCGGCGGGCTTTGGACGAGATATGACCCGGACGACTTCACCATCAGCAATTTTCTCCAATCAGACCGGACACGTAAAAAATTGTGGCAGGGAATGCTGGACGGAGGCCTGATGGACGAGGCCAACCCTAACGCCGCTCACTTGGCACTGGTAGAACTCGAGAAGATGGGGAAACTCGTCTCGTTGGTCACGCAAAACGTGGACAACCTGCATCAGAAGGCCGGCAACAACCCCGCGCTGATTCGCGAACTGCACGGCAACATGCAGATGCTCATCTGTCTGCATTGCAAGAGACGCTATCCTGTAAACATAATCAGAGATAAGTTTGCCGATTCTGAAAATGTTCCTGCCTGTGAATCCTGTATGGGTATTCTCAAACCGGATGTCGTTTTCTTCGGCGAGGCCCTGCCCCAGGATATCCTCTCGCAGGCTATGATGGAGGCAAACCAGTGCGAAGTAATGCTGGTGATCGGTTCATCACTTGTGGTGTATCCCGCGGCTTATGTACCGGTCCAGGCAAAGCAGGCAGGCGCCAAACTAATTATCGTCAACAAAGGACCGACGGAGCAGGATCACCTGGCGGACATCCGTATCGATGCGCCGGCAGGCGAAGTGATGATAAAAATGATCAACGCAATAAAGGAACTCACCACAAAGCATTAAATATTTTCACTATGTGTTTGATACTATTTGCTTATAACATTCATCCCTCGTACCGCCTGATTCTGGCGGCCAACCGTGACGAGTTTTACGACCGACCGACGGCTGCCGCCGATTTCTGGAAATCCCATCCTGACGTGCTGGCCGGCAGGGACCTCAAAGAAAAGGGGACCTGGCTGGGTATAACCACCGGGGGGAAATTCGCCGCAATTACCAATTACCGTGACCCCCTTTCCTGGATGCCGAATGCACCGTCACGCGGAAAACTCGTCAGCGCCTACCTGACCGGCCTCACGCGACCCGGGAAATATCTGGAAAAAATATCAAAAGACGCGATGCTCTTTAACGGCTTCAACCTTCTGGCAGGTGATCAAGATGAGCTACTGGTCTACAGTAACAGAGGACACATCCAAAAGCTTCCCGCAGGTATTTACGGGCTGAGCAATCATCTTCTCGACACACCATGGCCGAAGGTATCAAGAGGAAAGAAGCTCCTCAAACAAGCGCTCCATCTCAAGGGAAAAGAGCTCGAGGAGGCACTGTTTGCCCTACTTGCCGACCGCCGCCTGCCTCCGGAGCGACAACTGCCCCAGACAGGCATGGGACCCGAATGGGAAAAGTTACTATCACCCATTTTTATTAAAAGTCCCGTTTATGGAACTCGCTCATCAACCATTTTATTGATCGCCAAAAACCGGCGGGTGAAACTTGTTGAAAAAGTCTTCAACGGTGAAACACTTCCCTGGCTTACAAGCAGATTCTCTTTCCTGGAAAGAGCGAAATAACATGAAGCACAAAACCACCAACACCAATCCCGAAAGTCCATGCGTGGGCGTTGGTGCCATCGTCGTGCATGAGGGCAGAATTTTGCTGGTAAAGCGCGCCGCCGAGCCGGGACGCGGTTTGTGGGCAATCCCCGGCGGCAGGCTCAAATTGGGTGAAACACTAAAAGAGTGCGCTCGACGTGAGATCCTGGAAGAAACCGGTGTGACCATAGCAGTAGGTGAATGTATTTATGTGTTTGACCTCATCGAAAAAGATCAACATGGGGTGATCAAATTTCATTTTGTCGTCATTGATTTTGCCGCTTTATATGTCTCAGGTGAAACGAAGGCGGGAGACGATGCTGCGGACGCAGGATGGTTTTTCCCCGAAGACTTAAATCAGCTTGCGGTTTCCCCGCATACACTGAAAGCTCTTTCTTCCATCGGCTTTCTCGAGTAAAAACTCACAAGGAGGGCACTATGAAAGTAGTTTATTCACAGGGATACAAGCAAATTTACTCCCATGATCCGGCATCGAGTCCCGGCAGAATCGAATCGATCGAGTTTGCTTTGGCCGGCAAGGTGGATTATATTGAACCACAGCCGGCATCAGAAGAAGACATCGCTTTGGTTCATACACCCAGGCATATTGCCGAGATCCAACGCGAAGGAGTTTACGACATTGCGGCGCTGGCCGCCGGAGGAGCGCTCAAGGCCGCACAAATCGGTCTTTCAGAACCATGCTTTGCCGTAATCCGCCCCCCCGGCCATCATGCTTCCGCCGACAGTGCCTGGGGTTTTTGCTATTTCAATAACATGGCAATTGCACTTTTGCATCTCAAACGCAGGGATAAAATAAGAAAAGCATTCATCCTGGATTTTGACCTGCATGTCGGCGACGGCAACATAAACATCCTCGAACCAAAAGGCTTTGTCACAATACTCAATCCCGGCGGGTCTGACCGAAACGAATACCTCAAAACCGTAACAAGCGCCCTGAATAAAACTGATGCGGACATGATCGCCGTTTCCGCGGGCTTTGACAATCACGAAGACGATTGGGGCGGTCTGCTCAAAACTGAGGACTACACCTATATGGGCAAACTGGTCCGGGAAACAGCGATCCGCAACAAAGGCGGCTGCTTCGGCATTCTGGAAGGAGGCTACAACCACGCAGTGCTGGGCAAAAATGTCTGGGCGTTTATCAAAGGGCTGGACACCGTTTGATCCTCTTTTACATCTAAAGTGATTTACGGAAAAATAAAAGGGACGGGATTCTCGCAAAAGCCCTTGATGTGGCTGATAGCGGCCGGCCGGTAAAAAAGTCTGTTTATGAAGGTATCACGTCGGACAAAATATGAAAGCACCGGATGTTTGGAGGCCGGAATGATTGCACTCGAAAAAACCACTTCATGGGTAGCATACAGGGTTGCAGGCAAAAAAAGAGGGGCTGGCTATTATTCGCCTAACCCCTTGATTTTATTGGTAGCGGGGAGAGGATTTGAACCTCTGACCTTTGGGTTATGAGCCCAAAAAGATACCTTTTTCACAGATTGCCTTTTATATCCACTAAAATACTCAAACCCACAATAATCAATACTATCAGGGCTTAGAAGATTACCCTTGACATACTTTTATAAAAGTCTATATTCAAATCGAATATAGGGGACAATGTAGGGGATAATTTTTAAGGCATACAAAGACAAGGGGAAATGAGAAATGCCAAGACAAGGCAGAATAAAGACGAAATATCCGGGTGTTTATTACGTTGTCAAAAACAATGAGAAGATTTTCTATATTGTCTATTATCTTAACGGAAAGAAGATCGAAGAAAAGGCCGGGCGGCAATTCTCAAACGATATGACGCCCGCAAAGGCTTCTGCAATGCGTGACAGACGGGCAAAAGGTATTGAACTATCAAACAGTGCGCAACGTGAGCAAGATAGGGCCGCAAAAATAGCGGCGGCGAGAAAAATGACGTTGACGCGCCTTTGGGAAAAATACAAAGCGAGCAAGACAGATTTCAAATCTATCAACGCAGACGAAAGCAGATTTAAGAAACACTTAGAACCGGACTTTGGCGATAAAGAACCGCATACGCTAATAAGGCTTGATATTGATCGTTTACGTGTCAAACTGTCAAGAAAATTAGAACCGAAAACAGTGAAGAACATTTTAGAATTACTTCAGCGGGTAGTTAATTTTGGCGTGTCCCGGCAGTTATGCGACAATCTGAATTTCAAGATAGATACAATCAAAGTGGATAATATCAAGACGGAAGATTTATCACCAAAGCAATTAAAAAACTTATTAGCGGCCATTGATAAGTCAACCGATATTGAAGCCGCAAATATTATGAGGCTTGCCTTATATACGGGAATGCGGCGCGGTGAAATGTTCAAGCTCAAATGGACTGACGTTGATTTCGAGAGGGGTTTTATTTCTATTAGAAATCCCAAAGGCGGTGTTAGTCAGAAGATTCCTTTGAATGAACAAGCACGGGCGGTGCTAGAGAATCACCCGAAAACGAAGATCAGCAAAGATCAAGAAGAACCAAAATATTCGGAATACGTTTTTGTAAATACTCAAGGCAATCCTTTTACGGATATTCGAGCAAGAGTTAATGCTATCAAAGAGGCGGCAGAATTACCGGCAGACTTCAGAGCATTGCACGGGTTAAGGCATACGTATGCTTCAATGTTAGCATCAAGCGGCAAGGTGGATCTTTACACCCTGCAAAAACTGCTGACGCATAAGTCCCCGGTTATGACCCAAAGATACGCACATTTACGGGACGAGGCAATGAAGAAAGCATCTGAATTGGCTGGGAAGATTATAGAACAGGCCATGGATTCAAATGTGGTTGAATTATCCAAAAAAGAACAGGTCGAAAACTGATATAATTAAAAAGCCGGTGATAGGTTACGCGAACCGACAAGCAAAAGGAATCCCTCTTTTGTTTCACCGGCTAAACATAGGGGATGCTTGCGAGAGGAAAAGCAGTGGATATAAAAAACGCGCATTACTTTATTGAATTTGCGAATTACTCAAATGAAACAATCGAAAAAATGTATGATAAATTTCCGACAGGTATTGTAGATGAGAGTGAAAATTGGCCGGTATTAGAAACACCTATTGAAGCAAATTTACATTCCCTTTTCAAATCGTGCAGGGGGAATAATCTGTGTCTTATACCTGAAAGGATGACCATCTTTGCTAAATCCTTTCAACAATTATTGCGAAATATTCTGTATAAAATTATTGAAAATCAAGGCGTGTTAAGCGAATCAGATGAACTAAATTTTATTATCACCTTACAAGAACGAACAATCACAAAATATGAAGTGGAAAATGGCAGACTTACTGAACAGTCGGTACTAAATCCTGATGACGAAAGCGTAGCTATGATGACGCCCGGATGGTTGAAATATTCTTGCCAAAGCCTTATTGACTTTTTATGTAATGAAAATCTTAAAAGATTAAAAAATTGCCCTTACTGCAAAGAATTCTATGCATCAAAAAAGCTGAATCCAAACCAGCGTTATTGTTCGAGTTGTTCTAAAAAGGACACAAGAACAAAAGAAGAAAAAGCCTCTTATCAAAGAGCGTACAGAAAGGTACAAAAAAAGCGCAGAGAGAGAGAAAAAAAACGTAAATTAGAAAAAGAGGCTTTAAATTTGATCGCGCAAGGCATTAGGCCAAAAGAAGCGCGAGAATTGGCCGAGCTAAAAATGAAAGATAAATAATCACTTACAAGCGTAAGCCGAGCAATTCACCGTAAAAGAGCAATTGCTGTATTACGCATATATAGAATATTATTCACTTTTTTTGACAATTAAATACCATCAGGATTATGTTATGGCCGTAACACACACAGTATTACGGCCTTTGCTTTTTCCGTAACTGTGTCACTTTTGAAGGGAGAAAATTAAAATGCCAAAAACAAAAGAAAGAGAAGCCAGGCGTCGGGTACAAATTGCACCGGCGGAAGAATTGGTCAAAAAACTTTATTTAAATGAAAAAGAAGTTGCAGCGTTAACCGGCAGATCTGTTTCCACGTTGCGCAATGATCGCTTCTGCCAGAGAAATCTTCCCTATTACAAGATAGGGACGGCAAAGAACAACCGTTCAGTCAGATATAAAACGGAAGAAGTTATAAAATGGATTGAAGGCCGGAAGATCTGTTTTAATAATGACGAGGCCGTTGATGAATAATCGCATGTTAGAAATCAGACAGCAAACTGCACAAGGCCTGAAGAAAATTTTAACTCACCTAGCCAGCCAAAGATTAAGTTTCAAACAGGCGGTCGCCGCGCATTGCTATGATTCCGTAGGGTTCTATGCCGATCGAAAGACTGACTGCGGAATGAAACATTGCCCACTTCATCCATTTATAGCCTTCAATCCTGGTAGGAAAAAGAGACTCCCTCGAACAATATCAAAAGCTCATATGGAAAAAATGAGGGAAGCGAGGCACGCGAATGATTAAAAAACAGGACATATCCCGTTTTCCCATCCATGAGGTTTTTCCGGCACCGGACGACCTTATGCTTCATGACAAATTTTCTCCGAATGCAGAAGAGCAAGATGATGGCTTTGTGGCAGGCGACAAGCGTCCACTAATACCTGAGGGCACATATAATGTTTCTTGCGTTCGGATAGAAAAAGGCATCGCGCATTTTCGCTCCCTGAAATTATTTGTACATTTTAAAATAGTGGACCCGGGTGAGTTCATGGGTACTGAATTATTCATGTCGGTAAATCTTATTAACTCTCGTACTGGTAAACCCTTTCGGAAAGTCCCGCCAGGCTCGAAATATTATTCGCAATGGGTCATCGCAAATAAAAACCGTCAACCATCGCGAAACGACCGAATGTCTCATAAAATATTCCTGAATGGAATCTTTGAGGCCGTGGTCAGAACCGTAAAACCGAAATTTCCGGACGGGACGGCACAACCCGACTGTTTTCATTATTCCATCGTAGATTATTTAAAAGGGAGAATATCGTGATGAATACCCCCTATAGTTTTAGTTATCCCACAGTAATAGCTTTACTAGTACCTGTACCATTACCAGTACTAATAGTTATACCCATACCAACTCACCCCTCAGGAAAGACAGGCTGCAAAAGGGTTTGCGGGTTTTGTTTGTCAAAGCAAGGCTTATAATTTTTTGGTTTCAGATGGATGTCATTCAGAAAGTGCTTCCATCAACGCTTCCCGGTGGGCGATGCCTGCCGGGAAGAACCCCCTATAAAGCAATTGATAAAGTGGAGGTGTTTAACCTAATTTTTGCTGCACATTCTACAATATCTAATAAATTGATTTTATTTGGGAAAGCGCCATTTTTGGCGGACATTAGAACTTGAATATTCCTTATGATTTAGGCAAATAATTATGGGCGGATACGGGTCAGGACGATATTATCGCGGCTACACGAAGGCTAGGGTTGAAGATTGCCGTTCCATCGATGCCAATAATCTTGCGCGGTGGGGATTTTTTAAACCCTATACTTTTCCTTTTGGAACCCTAAGGTGGATGCGTGGGGAGTATCAAACTGGCTCATGTAACTTTTCCCTCCGCATGGATGACCCATCTCCCTCAATAACGTTTAGCTATTCCTATAACTCCCAACCGCATCCTGATGTCAAAATTTTTCTTTGTTGGTATTCACCCGGATTCGGTGGGCGGCGCTATCTTTTTATTTGTCCGCGCTGCCAGCGAAGGATGCGGACTCTACACATAAAAAGCGGAGAAATTGCTTGTCGGTTATGCCATCGGCTAACATACGAAAGCTGTGTCGAAAACCATAGATTCGACTCATTATTCAAATATATGGCGCGACGCTACAATGATTACTCGTGGGAAACGTACAAAAAAATATTCAATCACCAACTTAAAGCGACCAAATATAAATGAGCTGCTCTGTTCTTTGAAAATTAATTTGTCGGTGCGACAACGACCAGCAGGAAAAAAGTCATAATTCACGGGAGAAAACAAATCCTGAAAGAGAGGGATGATGCTGTGTGTTCAATGGAGCCAAGCCTGGTTCAATTACGTGGTCGTTTCCGGTTCGGGGTCTGCGAACTCTAGGAAGGTTGACAGAGACATACTTGGCAAGAACGGCCTGTTCTTCTTTTGTGGGGTATCTGTTTTCTTGGTCGAGTTGCTTAACCAGGCGGATAGCGGCTAGGTTGGCATCTATCTTTTGGCCTCTGGTCCCTCCGCCAATATTGTCCGTCTCTTTAATTACAGAGTTTCCAGGGTTTAGACCTGTCCGCTGTAAATGTCGCGGTTCGCTTGCAGGAATGACTTCCTTATCGCCCTCCCCTTCTTGTCCCTCTCCGGGCGATACGACTTCGCAATCTGTTCCGCTGTCTTGTAAATGAATAGGTGTCGGCTTTCCTGTCACGCCTCCTGTTCCGACATCCCCAGCATCATCAACGATTTCATCTCGCCCATGGTCAGCTTTACGCACGCCTCGCTCTCCCCCATCAGGGCGCCGTCTTCGACCAGCTGCTGGTAAACCTCTTTGCAGGGCCTTCTCGGTGATCTCTTTGTAGTACATCGGCTTCTTGCCACCGAACTCCTCAAACGCTTTCTGAGGGTAATCGGTGAAGGAAAAGCCAGCGTTGGTGGGATAAGGTTTTCATGGCTTTTGAGAGGTGCAAGAGGCGACGTAGTGTCGCTTCCTATTTCTGTGGAATCTCGAAGTGCGAATGTCTGAAGGCTGACCTTTACAAAGGACGACTAATCGCAATTACTCTTGATGTCGGAGTATAGCCGAGCGCTAACGGCGGCCTCCAGTTTATTTCCATCAGACTTCCAGAGCCCAGCTTCGATGAACAGCTTGGCTATTTCAGCGGCATGGAGCGACTCACCTGCCTTCTTCAGTACCTCTATAGCTGTGCCCTGGACACTCGTATTCGTCACTCCACCATGGCTTTCAGGAGGGCATCTCTCGTATCGGAATAAAACTGGATGTCGATCTTCGTCGCCATATCATCGGATAGGTCAAAAAGCTGCCGACGGCAGGAAACCGGCATCAAGAGTGCGGAAGCACCCTTTTCAACTGCTATCTCAGCAATGGTTACGGGGTTGTGAACAGGCTCGATAGATCCACCAAGGTTAACCTCTCCCACAATGATGAGGCCGCCGCGAACACTCTTCTTTAAGAGAGCTGTGCATAACGCGATAAGTGATGCCATGCCGAGTTTCGCGCCGGACTTGGATGCGTCAAAGGCGCGGAGTTGGGCAGTGAATTCGTGTTGACGAGGATCTTTGTCTCCGACCAGTTGCATTGCCCGGGCGTAGAGGTTTTGCTCTGCGTAGCCCATGCTTTCCTTGAAGGCTGGTGGCACGGGTTTATTGAGAACCTTGACGCCGGAACCCGGACCTTCGTTGATTTCGATACGGTAGAGCCCCGGGTGCTCTTCACCACCACCCGGAGAGATGGTCCAGACCTGCCCTGGTTCAAGGGGGTCGCCACCAATGCTATTTTCGCTTTGCAGTTCTGGTGTCGAGACAAACTTTTCTACGCCATCGGTCCCCATCACGTAGCTGAAGTGTGTATTACGGAATTCCGCCGCGCCAATACGCTTCTGCTGCTCCTTGACACGACGTCTTGATTCCATGGCGATATGGACAGCCCACTCGATGTCCTCATCGGCAACCTCTCTTTCACCAGGATAGAGGAGCTTTAGTAATCCGCTCACGGTTTTATTGACTGCATTGGTATCGCGCCCTGACAGAGCACCACCGAAGAACACCCGGTTTTGCAGTACACTCACTCTGCTTTGATTACGAAGCTGGCTCCAGCACTCGGACAAGAAATCGCTCACCAGACCGAAGTGATTCGTCAACAGTTCTTTGCTGATTTTGGGAACATCCCAGCCAGGCAGAAAGGCATGGATTCGATCCATGAAAGCAGTATCGTCTTGCATCTCGGGTGGCAAAGGACCAAACAAGTGCCCGATACGCTGTTGATGTTCAACATCCACATCGAAGTTGCCAACTAGGACGATGCTGCCATCGGCGCGGATACTTTCCTTGCCACGGCTGAATTCACCAGACTCCATATACCCCTTCATGATGTTCACGCCATCCTTCTGGTCGAAAGAGACACCGGATACCTCGTCGAAGCAAACCACATCGTATTGGCAAACCAATCCGCGCTGGCCGGTTGCGTTGTTGACGAACATCCGGGCAACCGTGGCCTTGCCTCCAGAAATCAGATGCGCATAAGGAGAAACCTGCTGGAAAAGATGGCTCTTCCCCGTTCCTCTGGGGCCGAGTTCCACCAGGTTATAGTTACGCTCGACAAAGGGAACCATTCGCAGCATCAAGGCGTCACGTTGCCGCCGAGACAATCCGTTCGGCTCTATTCCGATGGATCGAAGCAGAAACTCCTTCCACTCGTCCGTCGTGAAGGACTTGCGGGCCTCGGCCAGGATGTCGAGCACATCGCGTTTGGATAGTTGGATTTCTCTGAGCGACTCAACACCGAAAGGTCTACCTTTGCTCTCCAGGGCAATAGCCGCATCGTAGTTCAAGCTGATTTCGGCATAAAAGCCGCCTGTCAGCATTCGCTCATGTTCATTCACCAGTTCCGGGCTAATGCGGACATCAGTCAGTCGCAGGCTCGGCAGTGTTGCGATGTAGGAGTCGGTCTTCGCATCCAGACGAGCGGTAATGAGATCGATGATTTTGACCTCGCCACTTTCCCTGGCCCGTGCTTTGAAGAGCTCTTCTTCCCCGGCCTTGACCGTTCGCGATTTGAGTTGCCGTTGAACTATCTCAAGGCCCTCATCAATCTCGTCCTGCTTGATGCTGGCGCAGTACCGGCCGAGCAGAAACTCAACCACATAGGTCGGTACCGGAAATTGGCGGCTAAATGTCCGGACCAGATCCTTCCGGACCAGGTACCCCTCTAGCGAAGAGGCCGCTTTTTTGTCGATCTGATCCATTTCAATCATGCATTACCTCCACCAATTACTGTGGCGATTTGCGCAACCAGCGATCCATTGGCATCGATCAGGACCACCGTCGCTTCACGTCCCTCCATGTCCTCGTCCTCGACGACCACGGAGGCTGTTCCGTTGTCTTTAATTGGTTTGCTGCCTACAACTAAACTGGACAATGAATTGCCAGCCTGGCTACGAATATCAAGTGATAAGCCTGAAAAGTTGCCATCAACGGCAATAGTGCAGCGCAAACCCCGCCACACCACGTCGGTAAATTCCACGGATGCGGCATCTTTCGCAGATTCGCCTCGCGTTACTATCAAATGCAGCGTCAAGCACTCTTGCAGGCTTAAGCCCCCGTGGGTGTATTCCTCGCCCTTCTTGAAACAGCTCACACCATCAGCGAGGGCAAAATACTGGTTTGGATTCCAGTACCATGGGTAAAGCCGCTCCTCGGAAGTGGCCCCAGGTTTTAATAAGGCGCATCGGCCCCACTTATTATCGGCCAAGGCGTTGGGAAGCTCGATTTTTGGCAATCCCCCGGGCAGCAAGAGCCAGCCATGGTCTGTCACAACCCGAATACGCTTCCATCCTGCTGCCAAAAGCTCCCTGATCCGGTCTGTGATTTCAACAATCATGGCATCAATGTGTTTGGCAAGCTTCCACCCACGGTCGTGGCCTTCATGGTCGATGTCACCAAACTCGCACCAAGCCATACCCTGGCCATCGCCATCAGTAGAGCGCTCAAGAATCGACCATCCTGCGTCGGTCAGTAGCTTCTTCAGATGATAGCCGCCCTTTAAAGATTGACCGGTATCTGCCACATACGGCTCAAAATCAAGGCTGCCATCCTCACCGCGAATTTTGTCTCGTACCGGGGTGACCGCCGCCTTGCCCGTTGCCGTTACACTCGGCAGTGCTGCCCAAGTAGGTTCCTCGGAAATTTCAAACCCGCATGCCTCTAAAGAGGCAAGCAAACGCTTTCCAGTATCAAAACGAAGTCCATCGACGAAGAGAACGCAGTCTCCGAAACTGAAAGGTGTTGACTTTGCCGTCAGGTAGATGCCACCCGGGTACGATGCGTCATCAACCAACTTCTGGAGATAGCGGGCTGATTCTTCCGTCCACGGCAGGTAAACAGATCGAATAGCGGTGGCCACGGCATCAAAGTCGGTAGAGCTTTCGACCTGGGCCAAAGCACGGATCACACCGTCATCGGCACGCCAGCCATGATTGCAATACCCCAGCGAAAGGTCTTCTACAGACCCCGCCGTGAGTCCGTTTTGTGTAACCTCGGCGACAATCGCCAAGTGTTCCAGTGCACAGGCCAGAGGGGCTTCATTTAGTTCAGCCCAGACCAGGGAACGCCTGCGTTCGTGCTGTTTTTCCAGCTCCTTTATTTTCACTCTCGCTTCGTGCGCAGACGCTTTGGCAAGGGCCAACAAATCATGGTGAAGGTTTTTCTCCTGGTCGTCATTCCACTGAGGCCAGCCGTCGAAAGAACCGTCTCCCGTGTACCAGAAAATGGTATTACTGGGCGGGCTACATTTTCTGATTTGTGCAGGAATGTTGGGGTAGCGCTTTGGTGCCTCGCAGTAGCGTTCCCAGACGGTATTCCACGGACCTTCACGATTCGCGAGCTTAGTGCTCCCGGCCAAAATCCCTTCGTTCTGTGGGTTGAAGGCCAGTTGGGACTTGCAGACCTCGACAAAGGCTTTCCATTCGTTGTCGCCACGACTTGCCTGGAAAGCGTCACCATGATTGAGCCATTGCAGGAGGTCGCGAATCGGGTCGCCACCTGTCAACAGGGTGTTGAAATAGTCCTTGTCCAGACGCTTGCCTTTGAGCAATGAGGCATCCTCGTCGAGAAGTCGATACAACGCGAACTGCATGGCGTTCTTGGCACTGTTATCTTGGGCGACGTCCAACCCAAGCCCGCCCTGATCGGATTTCAGATAGGCCAGGATCGTCCAGTCTTTTGCATTGATTTGGGACCAAATTACGCCCCTGTATTGCAGTTCAGCAAGCGGCTTTAGATGATCTGGGCAACTTTCGACAGCCCGCAGGTCCTGGCGGCTGACGCCAGGCAGATAAAAAATCGGCGTCCGATCCTTGGGCAGTGAAACATCTTCAACTCGACCGGCAATCACACATCGCAACCAAATTGCAGGCCCAATACGCTTTTCAGGAGCATAGTCGCCCAGAACCATGAGTTCAGGCAGTTCGGCCTGAAGAACGGGTATGACGGCCTCCCATTGACGGTCTTTATCCGGCCACAGGATACAGGCCGGGGCGATCTGAACCTCCGGGTTGAAGACGGCGGCATCACGAACTGCTTTGAGGAGATGATCAAGCACTCTCATGATTCACTTCTTTGTAATTTGAAGAGTTGAGTTACTTGTTGAACGAGCTTATCTGTCCGCAAATCGATCTGATCAACGCTCCAACTATCAGTAGAAGCCAAGTCCTCATTGAGCTTGAGTCCGTTTTTATAGCCAACAGCACGACCTTGCCGATCTACACGGTCTCGCTTTTCCTCAAAGCTCTTGTTGCCAAGCGCACTGTTGAATCCGGAAATTGTCAGGTTGCCCAATTTGTGCACATGCGTCTGTTGAATTTCCTTCGCTTTTTCCTCATCGCCATCGGCAATCATGGTTATCCAAGACTGAGGGATGTTTTCTCCTTGCGGGAAAATATGCTCGATGGTCCACACAAATTGCTTGTTTTCAGAACGCCACAGATCTATCCAGGTCTCCTTGGTCATGCTCTGCTCGGCAAGTGCGCAAAGAATAAACCGGGTTACTCCTGAGTTTTCCTCATAAATCAGACCTTCCAGCTTGCGTTTGAACGCCTCATCCGTAGCGGATACAGCCTCCAGTTGTTGTTCAATGGATTGAAGAATCGCATCAGCATGCAGCCCACTGATCTTGTCGATCACAGTCATGAACAGCCGAGTAAGATCTCGGGTTGGGGGTGTATCCGTCAAATTACGACGAACGAAGAAGCGAACAAGTAGTTCGACTATGGAGGTCAGGTGGACATTCGTAAGCTCGAGTTCATCTTTTCGTACGAGCAAATACAACATCAGCAAATAGGACGGGGCACCCTGAATCCGCTCCAAATCCTTAAGCGGTTTCTCGAGACCATTGAGCGCGTCATCCTGGTTGTGAGAAATTATCAGCGAATAGAGTCGCCCGGCAGCACCGATCTTTTGCAGGCAATCCTTCGCGTTATGGTGGATGAGCTTTTCATAGATTTGAATCAGGTTGGACCGAGTCGCCACTGGGCCCAAGGGGTCCTTTTTTTTGTCATCGTCTTTCCGGAACGGTTCGTTCAGAGAGTCCTTGAACGCATTGTAATACTGACGGAAGAAACGCTCCTGTGTGGCGTAGTCATCACCGAGGTAACCCAAGAGACGATTCCAGCGCCCAAAGTAGTGATCTACCTTGCCTGGCTCAATGGATTCCAAACGGGCCAGCAGCCTGTTCTTGATGAGGTCGATAGCCGTAAGCGGCATGCCTCGATTGTTTAACGACTCGAACAAGGTATAAGCGTCAGCATGACTCGCCACCTCAATCTTGACCAAGCATACATGGCTGACCTTGTCCAGAAATTCCATAATAGTTTCCAGGCGGCTGTTTCGGTCTTTGTCCATTCCATTTATACGGTCTTGAAAATACCGATAAGCCCGAAAGATTTTGCGGTTGCCAGCGTAGGCGGGGACATCACATTCACCGATGACTCCGATCTCTGCGAGAACAGCGCGGTAATCGGGGTTGTTATTGTTCTGAATCTGCGGGATCAGACGAATCTGATCGTCCCCTTTCTTGAGGACCAACTTTCGCTTTAAATTGATCAGCTCAACGCGACGTTCATCATCCAAATCGGTTTCATGGCTTTTTAAGGCATGGTAGACCGAGGCAAAAAGCAAAGAGAGCGTCATAAGACGCTGTTGTCCGTCAACCAGTTCAAGTTTCTGGACTGAAAGCGCGTCGGTCGACTGGTTGATGCAGATGATTGAGCCAAGGAAATAGCCGGGGTCGTTATCAAGCACATCGTCGAACAAGCTTTCCCACTGACTTTTCCCCCAGGTATATTCACGCTGGTAGCGTGGTACAACGTAGACCACGCCTGCTTCGATGTCGAAAAGCTGTGAGATTGGATAGTTATCTGCGGATTTTATCATTTCGCACCTCAAAAATGGTATTTATCACGTCTGTGACGGAAAGCTTCTTCCTATCATTCCATGGCGTGTCCTACTAACTCCACATTTCGAGAAAAGCCCCTGCAGCCTATGCTTGTTTTTGGTTTTTAATAAACAAAGGCGATTTATAGCTTTGTAGTAGAGGGTCATTCTGCGGCCTCCCTTGCGGCACGTTTCTCGGCAAGGGTTAAGTGGTGGTCATTGACGCGGTCGCCTTCTTTGCCGCCGTATTGGGGCCCCAGATGATACCAGGGGGCGGATTCCACGTCTTTGCCACGGTCTTTGTTCCAGTTGATGTTTGGCTTGTCCCGCAGGACGCCTGCACCTTTCTTGCCCACATCGGGCACACTCATAAAGGGACGGATGTTAAGACGCACACCGTCGTTGAGGTCAGGATTCCAGCCAATGGGCTGTTCTTCTATTGGTTTCCAGCGGACAAAGATGTCGCAGGGCTTTTCACCTTCAAGGATCAACTCAAGTTTTTTCTTCAGGTTTTCTGCTGCGACAAGTTTTTCCTCTGCTCCGTCAACCTGATTTGCAATATCCTGTTTCTGGCGGCTTATCCAGTCTCCCAGATAAGTGTAGATAAGCGTTTCAAGGTTTTTATAGTCGAGCTTGTGATAGTTGACAAGGGCCCCAAAGCCGTCTCGCAGGCCATCCCATATGTGCCAGATGAAGGGGCGGTGCTGGAACAGTTTGCAGTGCTGGGTGAAAAACTTCTCCCGCAGCCAGGTTTCAAGGGTCTTGCCTCCGTGATCGGAGCTTTTAAGAAGCTCGGCCAGGGTGTCGTTTGACCAGGCATCGCCGTAAGCAGCAGCAAGAAGATTCAGAAGGCGGTCACTTGCAGATGCTTCGCCACGTGCAGCTGGAATGCAGACTATGCCGTCATCATCGGCGTAACTTTGAAGGGACGTGCAGCGGTTGACCCATTCGCGCTGTTCGTCGGCCAGTTCCATATTGGCATCGAATTCGGCAGGCCAACGGTAGCCAAGAAGGCGGGCAACGGCCACTTGAAGTACAGTGTCGTCAATACGCAGCTTGCCGTGGGCTGTCCACTTTTTATCTTCATCCCATATAACGGAACCGCAGGGGTGGCCGTGGAAAATCCACTGTGTTGGGTCGTTTGTATAAGGTTCGGGCAGGCCGTGGGGGTATTTTTCTTCAGCCACTTTGGTCCAGTATTCGAGGTCGAAGGGGACTTTGACAAGAGTTGCGTTGGTTACATTAAGTTTTTGGTCAATACGGCGAACGGCTTCGTTGTATTCGGGTGATGAGCAGAAACACCAGATGGCGGGGAGGTGTGCTTTGTTTATCGGGCTAATTGGGCCTACATTGCTATCATATTTTTCACCGCCAAATAATGTTACTGGTAAATCGCGCATTTGTGATATAGCAACACCTATCTTTCCGATATTTTGATTTGTTGGCCTGCGACAAGGCATTCCTATTCCGTTATAACGCCAATCAATTATTGTTGTTCTACCACCGTAAAAAACATTTGAATTAACTGTGCTTTGATAATGTTCCCAACCATCATTTATTTTTTTTCTTTCCCAATAATTTTGACGCCAACGATTATCATCCCCTGTTTTGATTCCTTGATTTGCGATTGCATATGGCTCTAATAAGCTATTTGAAATATCAGAATCTAGCGCCACCCTCGCATCCGGATTCTCCAGTTGCTTTGCCTGCTCAACACTTTTTATTTCTGCTACTGTTAATTGTTGGGCTTTTTCTGCAGCTGTTTTTTCTTCTGATACGTCAAGGCCTCGAATTGTAGGCGAGGTATCCTGCCGTGTTTTGAAAAGGCTGGAAGTCTCTTCTATTGGGCTTATCTGGCCGTGGGTGAGGGTAAGCATAGCTACAAAAGCACCTGCGGCTGCTGCCGATTCAAAGCCCTTTTCACCAAGCCTTGCAATCATATTCCATGTGTGATTTTTAAGCAGTTTTTCTCTGAACTTGCGGTATGTTGTTAAAAACAGCCAGTTCTGGGGCAACACAATACTGTTACTGCCACCCTGCACACAAAATTCCAGACAACGGTCAAGAAATACCGTCGCCAGGTCGTTTTTACCTTCGGGATAATATTTGTCGGCAAAGTCTTGCAGCACCTTGTCCTGCTTGCCTCGGGCAAGATAAGGTACATTGGTGATCACCCAACAATACCGTTGAGATAAAATATCTGCTGCTTTTGCAATCCCTTTTGCTACAACTTCTATCTCATTTTTTACATCATCTTTTTCACCATCCATAGCTTTAGTCAGCAGAGGCCCGATTTCTTCCCTCTTCAATTCAAACAGCGATCCCTTATCCATACGGGCTTCGGGATTGATCAGACTACCGAGTACCGGTGCATCTTTAAACTGCTTATAAAGCTCTTCAAGCGCTATTCGCAAATTGGTGTTGTCACCGGCCAACGCCAGCCATTCCTCTTTCTTGGCGCTGATTGACAAACCAGAACAGGCCACATTCAATTCCGGTAGCGGGCGATAGCCGCCGGCATCGGGGTATTTCCAGGCCTCCAGCGCAAGAGCAAAGGCGGCCAGTTCCACGCAGCGTTGGTCAAGCTCCAGGCCATGGATATTTTCCCACAGCACCGCATCCACAGCTTGGCGGGCATTTAAGCCTTCCAACTCCATTCGCATCGGCACCAGCATCAGGAAAGCTGCTACCAGGAAGTGGCCGGAGCCGCAGCAGGGATCAAGGGTCTTCAGGTCGGCAAGATGTTCGGGCCAGCCGTCAAAGGTTCCGGCTGTCGGTGTCCAGGCTCCGTCTTCACGTTTGATAAAACGCAAATAATTAAATGGAACACCGGGGATGGATGCTTTTTCACGCAGTTCTTGTTCGCTGTCGGCATTTTGGAGATCGGCGTTGCCAAGCCGTCTTGCCGCCCACCAGGCTCCCAAGGAGTTGTCGAGCAAAAAGGCCACCATGTAGGGCTCGGTGAAGAGCTGGGTGACGGCGGGCAGCTCCCGTGCGCCGATCTTGACCTCGGAGGCGTTGACCTCGTCCTTCTTCTTGGCCTGCCAGAATTGGTAGGCCCAGCCGAGGCTGTCGGAGGCGGTGAAAATCTCCAGCGGCAGGTCGACCACCAGACGCTCCAGTTTCTGCTGATGCTCCGGTGGCAAGGTAAGTTTAAGAACCGGCGAATCGAGCCGGAAGATCTGCGGCAGCATGCGGGCGGCAAACCGGGCGGCCAGCTCCCAACCGGTGACCACGCCTTCATCGGCGGCGAGGTCTTCACACTCTTCAAGGGTGACTGCCACTGGATCGTCCGGATCGGGATACATCAGCAAATTGTTTTCGGCTAAAAAACGGGCAAAAAGCATGCGGTGCCAGTGCTGATAGGCCACCTCTTCGGTCAGGCGTTCCAGGGTTTGGGTTTTGCCGCCATTGAGGGAATCACCCAGCTGACGGCCGTGGACACGCAACTTGCGACGTAAATCCCGCTCCTGTTCGCTCAGGTGAGTAAAGGGCGCGCCTTCACCCACACCGAGTTGTTCCAGCGCGGCACGGGCGGCGTCCTCGGCAATATCACGCGCATCCTTGATGGTGCGTTCGAGTCGGTTTCTTAATGTTTTGTCCAGCGGCTGCATTCGTTCATTCACCTGAAGACTTCTTATCGAATTACTATCGGCCCGTTTTGCAGGGCGGCCTTGAGCTGTTGTTTCACGTCGTCGACCCAGGCATCGATCTCCTCGTCTGTTTTCAGTGTGCGACGCGGTACCTGAATGAACTGAGCTTTGGGTTCACACAGTTTGGCGGCACCACTGGCAACGTTGTCGAAGCGGACGGGCATGGCCGTCACTCGGTCGGCAAACATCGACAGAGCACAGTTGTCCAGGGTGGTCAGCACGTCGCTTGTCGACTGCACCTCCACCTTGGGTCGAGCGGACTCGTGCAGGAACTGGGCGGACATGAGCTGATAGCGCTGATCCGGTTGCAGCTGCTGCCAGTTACTATCATCCGCCAGACGTTTGAGACCCTCCGCATGGCGGGAGGCATATTCGCCATCAAGCTTGTTGAGCTCATCGCGCAACAGTTGAGTCAGGTTGGCGATTAGGGGCCCGACATGGTCGGGCTCTTCGAGTAGCTGGCGCTGCTGCTCAATGGTTTTCACCTGAGCCAGGATGACCTCGGCGTCCTGAACCCCGGAGGCATGGGCCATCAGGCGCTTCAAGATAGTCCAGTTGGGCCAGCGCTTGGCGATGCGCCCGGCGAGATCGGTCCAGCTATCGATGTTGCCGCCCAACTCATCACGACGGTTGTACAGGGCAAGCAGCTGCTCATTGCCCGCAGTAAGGCGGATTTCATCGAGGGGTGCGGTGTCCGGCCGGGCCGGTTTCGGTGCCTCGCCGCCTGCCTGGTCGGCAAGCTCCACCATTTTCTGCAGGAACTGCGGTATATAGGCCAGTTCCTCGCCCTGTTTGGCCGAGATGCCAACCTTATGCAACAGCTTACGGATCTGGATGCGTTGGGCGGTAGTGACGGTAGCTGATTCTACCTTGAACATGACCTTGCCGATAATCTTGCGTTCCAGCTTCTTGGGGTCGAAGGTTTGACCTCGCTCGTCCTGCACCCGGATCAGCCCGGCCACCAACAGCACTTGCAGGCCGCCGTCCACGGCGTCTCGCGACCATCCATAGGGTGAAGACTCGAACTGAGCGCGGATGTCCGCGCCTTTTTTACCACCAGCAATGAAGCCGAGAATAGCCTTGCACACCGGGTTTTTCGCAGGTTCGCCTTCGTCACCGACGGCTTTGAGTGCATCGGGAGCGCCTTTCTGGGCTTTTTCATAAACCTTGGGCCAGCCCACGTGGTCGGCGGTATGGAACTGCGGATAGAGCCGTTGCAGCGCGTTGCCGGAGGCTTCCAGCACCATCTCCTGCAGATCGTTACCGAGGATTTCATTGCCGCCGCCCTGAAAGACGCGGGCTCCGGAGAAGGCTTCTTCGAGCAGTTCGCGAATTTTGTGTTCGGCGGTCTGCTTGGTGGTCTCCATGGCCGCACGGGCTTCGGTACCTTCCGGGGTATTAGGTACTCCGCACTTATCCAACGTGGCACTGGCGGCCTTGTAATCGATGAGGCAGTGGCGAAGGTCATCGGCCGAACGTTTGGGGATGAACACAAAAACAGTTGGAGATTGATTGCCCGCTTGCCTTGAATCGGCCCGCACCGAGTTTTCGTCAATGCTCCAGCCGTCGCGAACCCAGACGCAAATGCGCTGATCGGCATCGGTGGGAAGCTTGGCGTCAAACACCGGGTAGATGTCGCGGATAACCTTCGAGCTACCCTGGATCAGGGAGAGTTTACGCACCATCTCGCCAAAGTGCTTGCGGATACGGTCGTCGCGTTCGGCCTCGATGCGGTGGCTTTCGCTTCCCAAGGCGGAGCGCTGACTCAAGAACTCGTCGCTCCAGGCCGCACTCTCTTCGGTCTGGATGCGATATTCATCTCTGACCTTCATCAAGAGCTCGCAATTGTCCAGTAGGCCGGGCAACTTGCTGCGCAAACTACTGCTACCACGAGAAAGGTTTTCGACTAGAAGATCGGCAACGGTATCGATAGTGGCCCGGATGCCGATCTCGTTGTTCTGGCTGCCAAGCTTGTTTATAAGGAAGACCAAGCCGCAGGCACGGGCCATTAGCTGCTCATCCGGGGTTCCTTTACTCCAGCTCATGGTTTTTTCGTGGACTTTGCGCGGCAAGATGCGCGACTGGAGCAGTTTGTCGGCAGAGTCGAAATAGAGATAGTCCGCAGGTACAATATGACCCAGGGGTTCGTCCAGGTTAGTTTGAATGACTTTATGAACCATGCTGAGCTGGTTGCGAAGCTGGCTGTCTGTTCCAGTTTGATCCAATACCCGCAGGGTGTTTTCCCAAAAACGACGGCGCACAGGCAAAATGGGATAGTCTTGGGAAAAATATGAAATGTCGCCTTCTCTGTGTCCTATGGTTGTGCCTGACAGGTGCCTGGAAATTTCGCCAAGGTTTTCTTGCATTACCTGCTCTATGGGTTTTTGCGCATTGGGTTTCTTGGCCAGGATGACCTTACGGATAACCGAATCTACGTCGGCATCGGAAAGTTCTACCCGGATGGTGAAACGACCTTCAAGCTTCTTAAGATTGCTGGTGCCGGTTACTGCTGTTTGGCCGGTTCCAATAAAGAGCAGTTTGCCGCCAAAGCTTTTGCTGCACGCCTCAACCACTTCTTGGACATCCATGGAGCGCTGGCTGTCTTCGCCGATGTATTGCTGCACCTCGTCCAGCACCACCAATGTCAGCGGAAACTTGCCGTCCTTTGTCAGGGCTTGTCGAATGGCCTTGAGCATATCATCATTGGAAACATCTTGGACGTAGGGATAGAGATTGTTCAAGGTTTCTACGCAGGAAGCAGATGATGAAAAAAGATTGGGCTTGGCGTTGACGAGGGCTTTGTGAAGACCTTCGGCCACATAAAAATTATCCAGCTCTTCGTGCCAGTTCAAACCGTTTTGTTCTATATGAGCCCGTACTTCTGCCTCGATGCCTTCACGCTTGAGCCACATAACAAAACGGGCAACAGGATACAGCCCGGGCAATCCAGCGGATTTAAAAATGATGCTGAGAAGCGCCTGTCGAACACTGCCCACGGCACCTGACCCCAAGGTGCCTGATGCGGCGTGCAAGCCGCCATACCGCTTGGACCGGGTGCTGAGTTCCTTGAAAAGGTCTCGTACCTCTTGGGGAAGTTCAGCAATGCCGCGCGCAGTAGCCCCGTCTACAAAAACCGTGTCTACCCAAAGTGCACGGAGCATTTTGACTAGATGAGATTTTCCTGATCCGTAAAAACCGCTTACCCAAACGGCGGGTTGCTGGGCCTGGTCTATATTTTTTAAGTAGGTTTCAAGAATGTGCGACATACCTTTCTCGTACTGGCCGTCACAGACAAAAGTTTCCACCTCGTACCGGAGTACTGCCAAGGCTTGGCTGGTATTCTCATCGTTGACGTTGGCAACGCCCTCGTTGACCAGTTTTCGGGTGGCCGGATCTTTTTGGTAAATATCGCGATTATTCATCTTCAACCCCTCGTTCAATATTCCCTATTTGCAGTGATCGGTACGGCGAGATAGTTCCACCCGTCATAGCCATCCAGCAGCCGGTAGTTGTTGTTTTCATAGCTGCCCGGGAAAAAGACAAGCAGCCGTCCCTTGACCATCGGGGCCAACTTGTCGACGACCTCTTTCACTTTCAGAAATCCGAAAAGCGAACCGACACCTTTAATTGCCACGACGGAATCGGGTCCAATCTCGTTCTTTTGGAGGAAGGTCTCGAATTCATCGGCGATGAATTCGAGGTATTTGGGCAGCAGGGTGGAAAGCAGGTGAGGCTTCTCAAAATAGCTCTTGGCGTACCTTTGCGAGGCGAGCCAAATGGCAAAGGTATCCGTCAGGTCGAACATGGCCCATTCGCGGCCAGCCTGTCTCGTGACAATTTCAAATTCATCGACTTTGGCCCGCAGCAAGCGCTCCTCTGTTTCGTTGTAGACACAGAAGATCACCCGCTGTGCGGCAGCGGCATCATCGCGCCACGGCACGGCGATGTATCTGCTATAAGACTGAATTAACCGCTTAATCTTGCTCACGAAGCCACTCCATTTCTTCTTTGTTGATTAGATTCGGAAATAGAACTTCGATGATGTTACCCACGCGTTTCAACACGATCCAGCCTTTTCGGGAAGCCTTTTCGGCAAGCTCAACAGCTTTGTCGAAAGTGCAATCTAGCAATTTGCAGTATTCGGTTTGAAAAAGTGACTGGCCCCGCGCCCCGGTGAGATAACCAAGTAGCAAAGCGTAGGAGGTGCTTCCGGCAGTAGGGTTGGCGCGGGAGCGCACTTTCCGGGCGCGTCCATAGAGATGGCCGGATTTGGTCCATGTCGAATTGATATTTTGCGCTGTTGATTTCAGTGTCGCCTTGCTGAAGCGGCCTGGCTCTTGGGCGTCAATAAATTCCTCAAGGGACTCACGGGTAATCGTTTCGCCTTCCGGAAATTTCAGAATGAACGGTGCGGTAGACCGGAAAATGGAGTCTCGAGCGTAAGCGCAGAGCAGCGCCAACAATGGTTGTCCATCAATGTCGCGATTCCAAAAGTAGAGAAGAGCCCGGAAAAGGGTGTTGTTACGGTCAAGGGAGTAAAGATCAACGAGATGTCGATATGTGAGCGTGCGAGTCTTACCAGAGCGCTTACCCAGGCAGTTCTCATCATTTATCGCCTGCAGGTAATCGCTCTTGTCAGCCTCGGGTCGGTCTATATAGGCCAATAAGGCCCCCAGCTCCTCAAGCATCATGGTGCGAGAAGTATGAGCGCCTCCACGTTCGAAACTGAACCCGAACCGGGATAATTGTTTATTCTTTTCCGTCATGCTCACCGCTGGTCTCACTTGCTCTGCCTTTGCGAACCCAATCGTCGATTTCGTCTTTCTTGAATTTCCAGAGACGACCGATTTTGTTGGCGGGCATGGATTTTTCGCTGATCCACTTGTATACCGTATCTCGCTTTATGCCGAGATAGGCCCCAATCTCATCTACGGATAGCCATCTGTCTTCCATCATCTTAACTCCGGGGGCTTGCCGCCATCTCAAACGGTGAAAAAGCCAAATTTTAAGGTTTGGGTGGTGTATACCCATCTTCATCAGGTTTGGTCGACTAAAACAAGTTAAAACTACGTGGCGGGCGAGAAAATGTCAAGGCAATGTTTTCCTTTTTAACCGAGTTTATACGAATGAAGCCCCTGTCCAGATCTTAGATTCGCTTGCCGGATAGACTTGGGCAAATCGGCGACCCGTTGTAAATTCAGGCAGTACAGGATTTTCTGTACACCAACGCCGCACCATAACCCGCTAGTACATGCCATACCCACCGGGCCGAAAGCCTTCCAGCCGATCCCCTGCTCCCTGCGGGCGGCGGCCAATAGATCAATACTGCTCTGGAGCAAGATCAAGTCTTCCGGCACCTCGATGGCCTGGAATCCGAGGTGGAGATAATAAAGTAGCTCTTTCCCAAAACACCTCTGAATTCCAGACGATCCAGGAGAAACAGAATCTCCGGGGCTCAAATGCCTGAAATGGACCCGTCACCTAAATGCAGTATTTGGCTGCGTCATGGCCTGGAGACCTTTAAAAATCTTTCATCTTTTTATAGGAGAAAGCGTCTCAAGAGGGCATTGTCTATATGGTGAACAAAGTCGGGCCTCGAATAGCGGCTTGGCGGTGGATAGTATCGTATAGTGTTATAGGTATGTGGTGGTCGGTGAGGGGTAGAGATGTTACCGTGCGGTCTTTTGGCAAAAAAGTCTTATTTTAGCTTTCAATATAGGGGATAGTGTAGGGGAAGTAAGTTTTCAGGCAAAAATAAAGAGGCTAGAATAACTCCTAACCTCTTGAATTTATTTTGGTAGCGGGGAGAGGATTTGAACCTCTGACCTTTGGGTTATGAGCCCAACGAGCTACCAAACTGCTCCACCCCGCGACATCATGTGCCAAATCATTGGCCTTTAAACCACCACCATGTGTGTTTGTCAAGGAGTTATTTGGATAAACCCCGTCCGGGCGGCTAGAAAATGAAAACAGCGGCGGCGACGACGGTTGTATACCAGTTGTTCTTGACAATGGTCGACTGGGTGATGTTGCGGGTCGTGACGATCTTCCCGCTGATTTTGAATATTTCCTTCTTTTCATCCCAGCTTTCATCGATATCGAAATCAATACCAAGCGTGGAAGCGAGCATGGCGGCAGCCAGGTCTTCGGCATAGTCGCCTGTTTCCCTTTCGTTGAGCCCGAATGCGTGGTGCTCGCTGATGTAACCGTAGGCCTGCTTGTCGGCCGGGATAGCCAGGCCCACGGAAGCGGAAAGCAGACGTCTGGGCTCGTTACTGCAGCAACGGCTCATCACGCAGTAGGTAATCGTCCCCGGATGTAATTCCTTGATTCCCTGCGCTTTGGAAATCAGTTTGCAGCCAGGCGGGAAAATGCTCGATACCTGTACCAGATTGCATTTTTCAATTCCCGCATCACGCAGCGCCAGCTCAAACGAATGAAGTTCTTCTTTGTGGCTGCCCACCCCTTTGGTCAAAAATATTTTTTGAGGTACATTTGAATTCAATTT
>Ga0302246_1000812_pt1 | contig 24973 bp, 27 predicted proteins | sample AAG_UR_Trp_MG_FD_193533 | JGI IMG/M metagenome (GOLD analysis project Ga0302246, IMG submission 193533) | Enriched activated sludge microbial communities from anaerobic digester in WTTP, New Holstein, Wisconsin, United States - AAG_UR_Trp | ecosystem: Engineered > Bioreactor > Anaerobic >... | reverse complement strand
GGTATCGATGCTTTGCAGGCCGGGGCGCCTTCCCTGGAGGAGGTCGAGAAACAGACCATCCTAAAAACCTTGGACGTGGTGCAAGGCAACAAAAGCGAGGCCGCCCGGCGCCTGGGCATCACCCGGCGAACCCTGCATCAGAAGCTGAAAAAGTACGGACTGATGTGATCCGCCGTCATCCGTGCTTATGCATGGCGATCCAGTCTTTTTCATCTACCATCAAGCTCTGGGTTTCCGCCTCACGGCAGGAAATGCAGGTCATGAACTGAGCAAGGGGCCGGTCGGCCTTCCGGCTTAGATACTCCAATTGTGCCAGGGGCGCGAACCTCCTTCCGCAAATCCGGCAGACCGCCATTTCGAAGACACGATCCCAGATAACTCTCCGGTCGTCACCCCCGTAGGGCTCCATTCGAATATACCCCGTCGGACAAACAAAGGCGCAGGCCCCGCAGCAGATACAGGACTCACGGATATAACCGATTCGGGGCGGCTCACCGGGATGGTCCGGACCCCGGTCTTCAAATCGGAGGGCGTTGACCTCCACCACCTCCTGACAGGTTCTCACGCACATGCCACAGAGAATACAGTCTCTGCTGTTTTCCTTCGATTTTGTCACCTTGACGCCGAGCTTTTCCGCCGTATCCCGGATCAATTTTGTGCCGGGGTACTTGAGATAAAGGAGTCCCGCCGCCATTTTCCTGCTTTTCCGGATCTCCGGGGAGTCGGTCCGAATCACCATTTCCGACGCGATTTCCGTGTTACAGGATGTCGTCAGTTCCCATTTTTTCCCTCTTTTGACTTCGACCGTGCAAAGACGGCAGGCCCCGAAAGGCGAAAGACTTTCATGAAAGCAAAGGGTCGGAATCCGAATACGGAGCTTGTCCGCCAGGGACAGAATAGTCGCGCCCTCCTTCGCCTCTATGGATTGCCCATCGATTTGGATGCGGATCATTTTCTCCTCCCCTGTGTCATTTCCTGACCGGACTTGTCCACTTCCCAGACCATCAACCGGTAACACCGGAGGCAACGCCGGGCTTCCTCCATCGCTTCCGCCCGGGAAAAACCCCGTTCCACCTCCGCGAAATCGTTTAACCTATCACGGCCCTCCAAAGAAGGCACTTTGACGAGCCGACTTTCGGGGAAAAAATAGTTGCCCCTTTGTGCGGCCGTATCGATCCCATTGAAAACCCATGTCTCGCGGAAATCCTGCCCCTGTAGATAAGCGTCGATACTCCGTGCCGCCCGATTACCCATATCGAGTGCCTCGATGAGTGTGGCCGGCCCGGTGACACAATCGCCGCCGGCGAAAACACCCTCTTTATTCGTCCGGCACGAAACGGGATCCACAAGAATTTTTCCACCTTGGGACAGAAGTTTTCTGTCTTTTTCCGTCATGAACGAGGTATCGATTTCCTGGCCGACCGCCGCAATGACCATATCCGCTTTTAGAATGACGTTGGAGCCCTCGATGGGGATAGGCTTCCGGCGGCCACTGCTGTCGGGCGTGCCCAGCTTCATTTTAATGCACTCCAACCCCTCGATGCGCCCCCATTTACAGACCACCCGCAGAGGCGCTGTAAGATAACGAATTTTCACTCCCTCCTTCAGAGCCCCCTCAATCTCTTCCGGCAGGGCCGGCATCTCCGCACGCGAACGGCGGTAGAGAATCTCGACGCGTTTACAACCAAGACGGAGACAACTTCTGGCACAGTCGATGGCGACGTTTCCCCCACCCAGGATGAAGATCTTGTGCACAGGTTTGATGCCGGAACGCCATTTCGGCAGTTCCCGTAAAAAATCGATCCCCTGCTCAAATCCCTCGACAACGTCGTTTTCACCCGCCAGACCGATGTCCGCTCCCCGGTGGGCACCAACAGACAGGAAAAGAGCCTTGAACCCCTTTTTCTTCAAGTCATCCCACCTTAAGTGCTCGATCCGACGGTTCAGCAAGACCTCCACACCCATCCTCTTGATCAGGCCGGTTTCATGAAGCAGGATGTCTTTGGGCAGGCGGTAATCGGGTATTCCTGCCGCAGCCATTCCTCCCATCACTGAGAAACTATCAACCATGGTCACGCCGTACCCCATCAACCGCAGGTGATAGGCCGCCGCCAAGCCGGCCGGCCCGGCCCCGATAATGCAGACTTTTTCCTTCTTATTCACCTCGGGTGTGGGAAGAAACGTGCAACCTTCTTTTAGATCCTGGTCGGATACCGCCCTTTTCAGAAGGCGGATTGCCACGGCCTCATCCACCCTCTGGCGGATGCAGGCGGCCTCGCAGGGATGGGTGCAGGCCCGGCCGATCACGCCGGGGAGAATACATTTCGAACGGATCAGCGTCAGGGATTCCCGAAACTGAAAGTTCTTGATCTTTTCGATATACGCCGTAATCGGCAAGCTTGCCGGACAGGCCTCAATACAGGGAGCCGTCACGGCGGATTCGTAACCGTGGTTGAATAACTGTCTCTCACCCCTGATCAGTGCAAGAAAAGACCCTCGAAAACATTTCACGGCGTCAGCTACCGGAACGAGGGCCGCCGATCGGCCGAAATTACACTTTCCGTTCACCGATACTTCATGCGCGATCTCTAAGATTTCATTGAGGTCTTGACGGGTCCCTGTCCCTTCCATGAATCCGCGGAAGATCTCCATAACCCGGTCGATACCGATCATGCAGACCGAACATTCCCCGCAGGAAATTTTTCGCGCTTCCCGAAGGTATGCGTATGCAAGGGAAGGGATATCCGTGTCCTCCTCCCGGAGAACAATTCCGTTCCAAGCCATAAGTCCCCGAAATGGCATGTCCTTGAACTTGTCCGGACAGGATCCTTTGACAGGATTTCCCTGGTTGGCTCGGTGATCAATTACCTTACCGTCCCACGTACTGAATACGGGAAACATCCTGGAAGCGGGAACGGGTGTACCTGGCTGATTCACCTTTTCGATCGGGTGGGGCTTCTTCATCGCGTTCACCTTTTCATTAAAGACGGTTGCTGTTTACAGATCAATGAGCGGAGTGTTATATGAATGGAAATGCGTACAATAAGGGGTGAACCCTTCTCTCCCCGCCTTGGCACTGCAGTCAAAGATACCCGGCCGGCCGCAAGGAGGTCTGGACAAGAATGCTTTCCGGTATCCTTCCAGGACGTAACGGACCGTCGCCACCCGGATAAACCCTGCGGCTGACCAATCATCGTCCTCTTTATGGAACCGTCTACCACGCCGGTACTCCTTTCAAAAGTAACCGAATCAGGGTGTCCAAAAGATTCCTCAAATACCTTAGGCAAAATGGAATGAACGGCAAAAGTTGTATTGACAGACAACGACACTATGGAAATACCGAAAGCAGGATCAGATTGCAACCAAAAAAAGGAAACAGAAATGCCGGCATTGATGATTCCAAGAATTGCCGGTACAAACCATAAAAATCAAAGCGGTCCTGAATATTGGTCGGGTACGACGATCCGGCTGATTCTATTAACTGTGGCGATCCAAAGGAGAAACAGGTATACGGGAAACAACCCGAAAGGGCGAAAAGGAGGGAAGCCCGTTTTGAGTAAACCGAGAAAACCGATCAGCCAGTCCCCTGATTATCCCATCTACGAAAAAATGAAGCGCAAAAACCCCCGGGCGGCCCTGTTCTGGATTGCCGGTGACCGCTTGTATCACACCGGGCTGACCCTGACCATGCTGTCGATTCCGGCCCTGTTTTGGGTCTACACGCAAACCGGCATGACCGGGCTGTTTCCCTGGCTGGTCGGTGCCCTGACCTTATCCATCGGTATTTTCATCCTGGGAATCGTCTTGAAAAGGGAAGCCTACAAACGGGCCATGAAAGATGGCATGGACATTCATAAACCAGCCTGACCGAGTGCGCATCCGTTATAGACCATCCCCTCCGTAAAGGAACCCCGGTCATTTCGAATCACATAACCCGACCGGCATCGGGATTAATCTTAAGCAAGGTAGGCTTTCCAACCGGCCAACAGGGACGCCGGCTTGAGTTTCAGCGCCTCCGACGCCTCGGCTACGGGAGTGAAGCCGCATTCCCGGCAATGAATCTTTCCCCGGCTTTTGACATAGCAGCCCTGGGTAATCTTGCCATCGGGATCGACATTGATCAGCAGATCGTCCCGGCATGACCAGGTATTGCCGATCATGCGTCGCAAGACGCCTGTGGAGTTGATCAGGGGGAAGTCTTTTTTTAGACGGATCGCGTTCTCCAGGGCCAGTTGCCTTTCACGGCGGGTCAGGGCCAGGGATGCTTCGCCCTGATCATAAGGATAAAACAGCTGGACGGTCACCCCCTTCACCGCCGGAACCGTCTTCAGGAACTTGCAAAGGGAAGTCAAGTCCCGCCAGTTTTCCCGGTTCATCGTGTAATGGACCATAACCCGGGGGTGCGTCGTCAGCCGAAGATTTTCCAGAATCCGAGAGAAAGATCCGCTCCGGAGCCGGTCATGCGTTTCCCGCAATCCATCCAGGCTGACCCAGACCGCGTCGGCAGAACAGTTCAAGGAAAACGTTCCGTTGGTCGCCACAGCGACGCGAAGAAAATACCGTTTCGCATAGGCGATCAGATCGTGAAGAGAATGATCCCCGTCCTCCCAGAGGAAAGGCTCGCCTCCCTCGAAAACAACGATCTGCGTTCCCCGGCGGTGCAGGGCATCCAGCGCTTTGATCGCCGTCTCCCAGGACATATGGGCATTTTCTTCCCGCGATCGCCGGTGAAACGGACAAGCCAGGCAGGCGAGGTTACATCGGTAGGAAAGCTTGAAGCTGGCCAAAAGGGGTAGCCGGTGACAGAGAATCTTTCGCCTGACCCCAAAAACCAGGAGTTCCAAGACTCCAACAAGCTGCCTCATTTTATCCTGCATGTGGGATAAACCCTCGTGCTTTTCAATTCTTCTGGCCAGGCCCACTCCGAAACAACATGGATCGGCCGCGGCCCGATTCACCGGTCCTCTTATTCACTCCGCGGTTCGCCCACCAGCAGGGCGATCAATATCACGCCGCGCGGGAGGAGAAAAGAGTAAATCATACTCTTGGACTATCCGTTCGGATGCAGGTCGTAAAGAAAAGAAAGTCCACACAGCCTGTGCCGGGGGCTTCGCCGGATGCGAGGGGATTTTCCTTGATGGAAGACTTGCTTCCTGATATTTTTCAGCAGCGTACGTCTTCAATGTGATTAAGATTACGGATAGGGATTTTTCGAAAGACATCCGGATTGAAAGGTGTTTTCATGGACAAAAAAGTCAGGGAAGCCATTTTCAGGCAAGTGGCGAAGGAACCCTTTGCCGAAAAATTCGGGCTGCGGCTCACCGCCCTGGATGACGGATATTCCAGGGTAGAGATGCGGTTCACGAAGGATATGGAAAATCTGTTCGGACAGGCCCATGGAGGGGCGCTTTTTGCCCTGATCGACGAGGCCTTTGAAACGGCATCCAATTCTCACGGCACCATGGCCGTGGCCCTGAATATGAACATCTCGTACCTGTCCTCCCCTACAGAAGAAGCAACTCTCGCAGCAGAAGCCTGGGAATTAAACAGGACCAATAAAACAGCCCTTTATGAAATCAGGGTTACGGAGAATACCCGCCTGATTGCCTCGTGCCAGGCTCTGGTATATCGGCTGGGCAAACCCCTGCCTTTTCTCGAAGCTTCTTAACCAATCGGTGTCCCCTCAAGGCGGATGCCCCATTCACATTGTCCTGGAGATCCCTTATGGCATTTTTTACCGACCCTCAGGTATGGGCAGCACTGGTCACCCTGACTGCCTTGGAGATCGTTCTCGGTATCGACAATATCATTTTTATCTCCATCCTCTCCGATCGCTTGCCCCGGCATCAACGGGGAAAAGCCAGGATCATCGGCCTCGGCTTGGCCATGTTTACCCGTATCGCTCTTCTCTTTTCACTCACATGGATGATGAAAATGACCATTCCCCTCTTTTCGGTTATGGGAAACGCTATATCCGGGCGCGATATGATCCTCATCTGCGGCGGCCTCTTCCTCCTGGGAAAAAGCACCGTCGAAATCCATGACAAATTGGAAAGGGAGGAAGAACGCCCCCGGATTCCGGCGGTGGTTTCTTTTTCCGGCGTCCTGATCCAGATTATGCTGCTGGATGTCGTCTTTTCCCTGGATTCGATCATCACGGCCATCGGTATGGCCCGCCAGCTGTACATCATGGTAATCGCCGTGGTTCTGGCCGTCGGCTTCATGATGGCCTTTTCCGGAACATTGAGCGCTTTCATGGATCACCATCCGACCCTCAAGATGCTTGCCTTGAGCTTTCTCATCCTGATCGGCGTCGCCCTGATCGGAGAAGGCCTGGATATGGCCATCCCCAAGGGCTACATCTACTTCGCCATGGCTTTCTCCGTGGCCGTGGAAATATTGAATCTCAGGGCAAGGCGCAAAACACTGACTCCGGAGGGATCGAACAACTGCCGCGGTGAGGAAACACCCGGAGCCGTCAATTGATTACACGGAAAGGGACGAAGGAAAAACATTTTATCGGGAAACGCACTGGAAAGGAAAATCAGACGATCCGAACAACGCCTTTTGTTAAGGATTTCTCAGTCATAAGGTCTTTTACTCCGGAGAAAGGGACACCATCGCCCGCTCTCCGGAGTAAATCTCGCTGTCCGCTATGAAAAGTTGAGGCTAACTCTTCTTGAAAAATCCGTGAAGAAACTCCGAATCCAACGGAGACAGATCGAATTTGATAACCGCCTCATCGATCAGTTTGCTCAAGGAAACATCAGGTTTTTCTTCGTGTTTCGCAGAGATCCACTTTACCGCCTTCCTTATTGCTTCCCCTTCCGGCATCACTGTCGCCATATCCACTCCTCCTTCTTCAAGATGAAATATCCGTTGAGGGCCGGCAAGACCCTGTTGTTGCCTCTGTCAAAAACCTTAACCGATTAGATTTCCTACTGAATCAGTCTATAAGGCGATGCCCCGCGTTGCCCAGCCGCTTTGGGGGGTAAACAGAGCTCCTGTTCTTTCTTGCATCCAATATAGACGGCTCCGGGGAAAAAAGAAAGGCGCCTTTTGTATAAAAACCGCATGAAATGAAAAAAGGACGGCTGTCCGGTTTTTCCCAACCCGAATACCACCGCCCCTTGAATCCTCTTTTTTTATTTCTGATGCCCAAGCTGGCAGGTTGTATCCTACATTACGACCCCATAGTCCTTTCCATACTTCGCCACAACAAAATCAACATCCTTGTCGCCCCGTCCCGAAAGGTTGACCAGGATGGTTTTATCCTTCCCCAGTTCTTTTGCCAACTTCATTGCATAGGCAACGGCATGGGCACTTTCCAGAGCGGGAATGATCCCTTCGGTTCTCGACAGTTCGAAAAAGGCATCGATGGTTTCCCGATCGCCGGCAGTCACATAGTTGACCCGGCCAATATCCTTGAGCAGGCTGTGCTGGGGCCCGACTCCGGGGTAATCCAGACCGCTGGCCACGGAATAAACGCTCAGGGGGTCACCTTTTTCGTCCTGGAGCAGATAGGATTTGAACCCGTGCAGGATGCCCGGGGTTCCCATGGTCAGGGTTGCCGCATGCTTGCCCTCTTTGAGACCCAATCCGGCGGGCTCGACACCGTAGAGGTTGACCCCTTCGTCTTCCAGAAAGGCTGTAAAAAGCCCCATGGCGTTCGATCCCCCACCGACGCAGGCCACGAGGTTATCGGGAAGCTTTCCCGTCTTCTCCTTGAACTGATCCTTTGCTTCCATGCCGACGATCTGCTGAAAATCACGAACCATCATCGGAAAAGGATGGGGACCGACCACGGAACCAATAGCGTACAACTGGGTCACGGGATCTTTCAGGTAGGCTTCAAACGCATCGTCGACGGCCTCTTTGAGCGTCTTGGCTCCTTTTGTCACAGGAATGAGCCGCGCACCAAGGATCTTCATCCTGACCACGTTCGGTCTTTCCTTGGCGATATCCACCTCACCCATGTAGATGTCGCATTCCAGTCCCAGCAGGGTCGCCGCCGTAGCCAGGGCAACACCATGCTGCCCCGCTCCGGTTTCCGCAATCACCTTCTTCTTACCCATTTTTTTAGCCAGGAGCGCTTCGCCGAGACAGTGGTTAATCTTATGGGCCCCCGTATGGTTCAGATCCTCTCTTTTCAGGTAGATCCGGGCGCCTCCGATCTTATCGGAGAGATTCTGAGCGTATGAAACAGGGCTCGGACGTCCGACATAATCTTTATATAATCCATAAAGCTCTTTTCTGAAGCTTTCGTCATTTTTCAGGGCATTGTAAGCGACCGTGATTTCTTCCAGGATGGCTTCCAACTGCGGGGGCACGTACCGTCCTCCGTATTCCCCGAAACGTCCCTCCGCGTTGGGCATTTCAATCGTTTTGATTTGTGAACTCATTTCCCCTCCTTCAACTTGTCGAGAATTTTCCTGACCAGAGAGCTTTCTGCCTTGAGAACCTTCGACCCCCTGGTAATTTTACATAGGCTCATTCTGTGACGGGCAGCGATGCTTCTCTGGGTTTTTCCTTCGTGCAGTTCCTTGAGAAGCTGCCAGCGCAAATGGATATCCGCGATTTCCTTGGGTGTAAAAATTTCGCCCAAAAACGCTTCCATTTGTTCGGTGTCCGTTATTTCCGCGAAAACCTTGATTAGTTCCTCTTTTGCATCCATCACGCCTCAGCACCCTCTGTTTCTGCGGGCAGAAACGTACTAAACCGGAAGTGGAATTGCAAGTTTTTTTTGTTTTTTTAAATTCGCATATACTGTTCTTGATTGGACCCGCAACTTGTAGACTTTTTCTCCGGGGGTTCAGCTCACCGTGATAAGATTTTCCCCCTCAAGGCTTGAATGCCTCGATGAGAGAATCCATGTGTTCACCTTGTCTGATAAAATTGATGCGGGAAAAACCCGCCCGGAAGAGGCCGTCCCGGATCTCATCGAAGGTGTAGGTACCCCCGCCTTCGGTTGCGACCAGCATATTGACGGCAAAGACGGCCCCTTCCAGGGGTTTCGTGCGATCGCTTTCCATGACATGATCCCGGATCACGATTCGCCCGCCGGGGATTAAAGAACGGAAGACTTTCCGATACAAATCCAGATTCTGATCCGGGCTGTTCTGATGGATGATGGCGGAAACCCAAGCCAGATCATGCCCCGGGGGAAATTCGTCCCGATAGAAATCGCCGGGAATCAGGGTGACACGGTGTAACAACCCCTCCTGGTCAAGGCGTTCGCGAGCCATTTCCATGACTTCGTCTCGGTCGAACAGGGTGGCACGCATCCGGCTGTTGACCCGGAGAAAGGCCATCGTGTACGTTCCCGAAGCGCCCCCCACATCCAGCAGCGCTTCGGCCGTTTCCGCATGTACCTCTGCCGCAATCTCATCGGCCCGACTTTTGGCTATGACATGCATGGCGCCGATAAAGGCCTTGAGTTCCGCCGCTTCATCAAAATGGTGAGGTCGGCTCTCAGGGATTCGTTCATCCCGAAGCAGGTCGGTCAACTCCGACCATCGATGCCAGAGATGAGCCATATGAAGCACCATGGGCAAGACCGTCCCGGCAGCCTCGTCTGCCAGAAAGGAGGAAGCAGGGGGCGCGCATCGATAACGATTGTCTTCCTTAACCAGCACACCCAATGCCGTCAAGGCATTGAGCAGAACGGACAATGGCCGGAGAGCCGTGCCCGTTTGTTCCGCGATTTCGACATCGGTTAAGTTTCGATGCGCCAGAAGTGTAAAGAGATTCAATTCCGCACCTGTCAGCAGGATACGGGATTCCATAAAGCTTCGTGCCGATTTCAAAATATCTTCCGAATTTTCAAAAGTCATGGTTTCCCTCCATTAGACTGCTTTCGTAATGACATCTTAATAATCCCCAATGATTCACTGATCAATGCCCGTATGCCATTATCCCCCTGGGTTCGATCCAGAGGAATCGGTCTTGCCGACGATCAGACAAAAGCCCTTTACTTCCTCGACATGGATGTATTCGCCTTTTTCCATCGTTTGTCCTTGCCCGGATGCCTTGGCCTTCCAGAGCTCCCCGTTAACCTGGACGTAGCCCGTCGGATTCAGAGATTCGACCACTGTTCCCTTTTTGCCGATCAACGGATAAGTCTGTCCTGATTTCCTGTTGTCGTAAGCACGCCACACGAGCGGAAAAAGCATCATGTCCTTGACAATCAGCAAGACGATGAAACCTCCCCAAAACCAAGGAGGAATGTTTATCCAGTGGCCGGCAATAATCAGCATTACGAGGAAGAAGAGGAACTCGGGAACCTGAAACAGAGTGTATTTAACGATAATTCGTAATGTACGCCTGTGATCCGCCGTCACCAATCGATACTCCTTCGCTTGAAATGCCATATAATTGTCCCGGACGATTGATCCTCGGACAAGACCCGTGGTCAACCTTTTTATAGGAAGGGGGGTGGTTTCCTCAAGTTCCGCGGTATTTTATGTTGATACTTTACCACAAAGTGTGCAATATAAATCAAATCTAAGATTGAGTGGTTTTGGAAGCAGTTTCATTTTTTTGCTCCAAGAGGCAATTTTGTTCGTCCTTAATGAACGGATGCTTTCGGAAGAGATGATCGGAATTGGAAACTGCGTTTTTATGAACATGTGTATACGGTATTGATGATGTTTCTTGGTAGTAAGAAAGGAGGAAGAAAATGAGGAAAAATTGGCTTTTCGTTTTATGTGCAATGTTGACCGTGTTGATCCTGTGTACCCCTTCAATGGCCGCAAATCTTCCCAAGGCATGGTCCATTACGCCTTTCGCAGGCGGTTATTCTTTTGACGACGATGAAAATCTGGACACCTCCTGGCTTTACGGATTGCGATTCGGATACAATCTGACCAAGGAATGGTCCCTTGAAGGCGTCGTGACCTATACGGACGCGGATGGCGATCACAGGGTTTATGGTCCGCAAGGGTCCTACAAAGATGACGCCGAAATGATCGGTTACCGGTTGGAGGGGCTGTACAACTTCCTGCCCGATACGGATGTTGTCCTCTTCGTCGCTGCCGGTGTCGGTGGAAGAAACCTTGATTATGACGAGGGAAACTCGGAGAATGATGTCGTGCTCGACTACGGGGTCGGCTTCAAGTGGTTCTTCATCGAAGACTGGGCGCTACGTGGGGATTTGCGACACCTGTTTATTGTGGATGAATCGGATAACAATTTTGAATATACGCTCGGCATTTCCTATTTCTTCGGTGGTGAAAAAGAAAAGCCCGTTCTACCGGAACCGCCGCCGGAACCGAAACCCGCCCCGGTTGTTGCCCCTGAACCCGATACTGATGGAGACGGCGTCATTGACAAACTGGATCAGTGTCCTGATACGCCGGCCGGTGTAAAGGTTGACGAGGTTGGATGTCCTCTGGATTCCGACAAGGACGGCGTTTACGATTACCTGGACAAGTGTCCGGACACCCCCATCGAGTTGAAAGTCGACAAGGATGGCTGCCCCATGAAGGTCACCATCAACCTCAACGTGCTTTTCGACTTTGACAAGTCCGACATCAAACCAAAATTCCATAACGAAATCAAGAGAGTCGCGGATTACATGAACGCCTATCCGTGGGAGAAAGCCACCCTGGAAGGCCATACGGACAGCAGGGGCACGGATGCCTACAACCAGAAGCTCTCCCAGCGCCGGGTTGACGCAGTACAGAAATACCTGGTGGAGAAATTCGGGATCAGTGCAGATCGCCTGAAAGCCGTCGGATACGGCGAAGCGAAGCCCATTGCCACCAACGGTACGGATGAAGGCCGTCAGTTGAACCGCCGTGTTCAGGCCGTCATGGAAACTTATATCCGTAAATAAATTATTAACTGAATTTGGAAAAAGCCCCGGATTTAAGATACGCCGGGGCTTTTTCTATTTGAAGAGCAAAAAACTCTTTGATACTCGACAGCTGGGCAAGATTCCCCTGCCATAATGAACTCCTGCGGGAAAATCAAAAACACGAATACTCCTATTATCCAGTGGTGACAACTCCTTAAGCTCATATGGGTGGTTTTCAAGCAGACTAAATCGTATTGCTGAGAGGGAAACGCTCTGTTTGTGATCTCCGTCACAGATATTAAGGAATTACGAAGAGTTATCTAAAGTTTCTTCGCCATCCCTGCCGATAGAAAGTTCGAAGGGATTATTTTTATTCGAGGGGAGGGATATACCATGACCATATCAACCTACCATGTAGACAATGTTATTAAGGCCTATAACAAACAGATCCGGCTAAAAGGCCGGAATTCCGCATCTCCAACACTGAATCTGGGTGAACGGTACGTTGACACGGTTTCACTCTCTTCAAATACGGATAAAAATGATTTTTACTCAAAAATATCATACCGCCTGAGAGACATCCTGCTGAAGGAAAAAGCGTAACGTCCTTTCATTCTTACTTTCCGTTTTAAATTAGACGGGAGGTTCCGCCGGAGTCAGATTGAAATACGCAAGCGATTTTTTATACCCGTAGAACCATCCGATCCACCGTGGATGGACAATTTCATCATTGCTGTTAGAACACGATTCCTTGCCGGGTCCTACTTTTTTTACCCGCACACATTTCACCCCTTCACGTAGTTAACCAACATCCACCACCTTGATTTCAAAAGTGAGGTTCCGGCCGGCAAGAGGGTGGTTCCCATCGATGCTGACCTGATCGCCTTCGATTTTGCTGATCCGTCCTTCCACAACGTCGCCGGCGGGTCGCTTGAAAGCAATCTCCCTGTCCAATTCCAAAACTGTTCCGGCGGGAAGTTCCGCTGACGCCACAACCCACTGCAGGGACGAATCCTTGGAACCGTAGGCATCCGCAGGCTTAATGGTGACGGTCTTGGTTTCCCCCGCTTTCATGCCCATGACCGCATTTTCAAATCCTTTGATAACCTTCCCCTTGCCTACGGTAAATTCGAGAGGTGTATTCCCGACGTTTGTCTCAAAGATCGTCCCGTCCTTGAGCTTTCCCGTGTAGATGAGCTTCACCCGACTACCTTTCTTGACTTGTGACATACCCATACCAGCCTTCCTCCTTAATTTTCATAAATTGGCGCCTGTTATTTGTTATTCATGGAGAAGCTTTGCAGACTATTTCGTATAATCCAAACATCATCGGATTATCGGATTGAATATTGTCCCAATCCGGTTGTTCTATTGAGCTATTTCGAAATAGTTCTTTCCCCTCGATATCATAGTCAATCGTAGATAACGCTTTAGATTTCAGTTCTCTGCAATTAATGACAAATAAAACAACATGGTGTGACAATTTATCATACCCGTCAACGGGGAATCCCTGATCCTTCATCCTTTGAATCAGTTTCTCACGACTTCGAGAAGATACATCCCTTCTAAACCATACCTGTTTGATGTATCTTGTCCTGTCTCCGACACTGTCTTTGTCATAGGAGAGAACACTCCCATCAGGATATTCCCCATATTTCACCCAATCTTCACTTCCGGCGGTTCCCGGATAGACAAGCAGAAGGACAAACAGCAGTAAAAAGAAGATAGCGGATTGGATTGATTTCATTTTATTCCCCTTTTTTCTAAAAATATGAAAGAAAACAAACCATTAGAAGGTAACATTCATTTCGGACAAACTGTTTTTTTCAAGTTATCAATGATTGTCTCTGTCGGTATAGACGACCAGTCAGTCTGGTCATCAGAACCGCTGAACAATTTTTCGCCATTGGCGTCATAGTCTATAATTGAAATAATCCGCTGCTTACTATCCTGGCAGTTTATTTCTCTTATAAATACAGTTGTCTTGATATTCTCCTCCATATTTTCATCGGCGTAGATAACCCTTTCCCATAGACGGTAGATGTTGGTATCGATCTTTCTCACGCTTCCTTTGTCATAGGACAACTCGTTCCCATCAGCGGTCGTTGCCAATTTTTCCCAGTCTATACCCAAAACGGGACTTACAAACAGAAGATGGAACAAAATCGATAACGGCATGATGGAAATCAGGAAGCTGCTTTTAACTTTCATGAATTCGTCGTCCTTGTCATAGGGTCCCGGTAAAAATGGATAGCCATTTATAAAAAAAATGCAAGACATTTTCACCTTTTCATTCCTCCACAAGCCCGGCTTCGTCATGTACGCGCCAATCTTGCAACTTTAACAAATAGTCATCTCTCGTGTTTTTTCCCATTCCGTTCCCGATCCGGGATGCAGTTTTTTAATATCCTGACAACGGCTTTCGCCATGACTTATGAAGGATTTTTTGCGGTTTGGTCAAAAATAATGTGAGAACTTATCATGTGTTGACATATGCATCATCGGTTCTTATTTTTTGAGTGCTTGGTGTTTTGAAAGGAGGCGATGCTTATGATTGCGGTGTGGTTCAAAACATGATGTAAGAATAATCGAATCGATAACCGATTGAAAAACAAAGGAGAAAAATATGAAAAAATTGCCCTTCCTTTTCGTCATGATAGCTTTGGTGGTCTTTTGGGCATCTTCTGCCTTTGCTGCTCAAGCTACCGTGATCAAAGACTTTGGTTGCCAGATAATTCCCGCGGATTCAGGCCTGCCTGTTATGTTAAGTACCACTGACAAAACCAGCACCGTGGAGTCAGCCAGCGGCAACACGAACTTTACTTGTCGCTTTACCTTCGATACCAAGGTTTACCCTGTTGCGAAGATCCTGAAACACGAAGGCTTTGCCTGCGCAACTCAGTTCGGAGTCACGAACAATACCAGTGCCGTCACGACTCCGGGCGGGCAGGTCACATTAAAATGTAAAATTAAGGCAAAACAGAAGTAAAGAGGATTCACCTGACTATCGAAAAAGGAACGCGGCAAACAGCGCCGCGTTCCTCTCTGGGTATACTTATAGAGTCCGATCCCTATATCGCTCCCCTCCTTATCCTAAATTAACTTGAAGTATCTGAAAGCATCAAATCCTTACGCATTGATATTAATTAAAAATTGGGAATCGACCCTACTTGGGACGCTTTTCAAATTTTACAATTCCGATATTTACAATACCAGTGAAAGATCGGGCTAAAGAATAAATTCTCGGCCCAAGATCCTTTGGGGACCTACGCTGCATTTTTGATATTGACATTTGTGAGTGCTTTGTATTACAAAGCAACTATCTTGTAAGAGCTAAACCACCAGTGATGGTGGGACGGAAAGCCACGGGTCTTGAAGCAAATCCAAAGACAGCCGAGCCGCCAAGTGTGAATGATGTCATCATGCTTTGCGGCTTTTTTATTGGGCAAAGGACTCGGTAACAAGTCGTTCATTGGAATAGTAGTTGTTTACTGGAAAAAGCCAACCCGTCAGAAATGACGGTACGGAAAACCACGGGTCTTCATCTAAACATAAGATAGCCGAGTCGCCTAGTGTAGTGAATCACACATCTTGCGACGCGGCTTTTTTTATTTGACTCAAGCGCAAGAGAGCCAATATTCCTGCTAAGAAAACAATTATGGGTGCTTAGAGTGCAAACAGGTCTTTTTTTCAAAAAGATAAACAGGGGGTTGTTTGTCACTGAGTTTCAAAGGTTCTTTTCAATCTCTTGGTAAAAGAAAGGGGTGATGACAAGGCGGGATAAACCAGTCAGCAAGTGCGCTAGCGGCAATTTTTGTTAAGGAATGAGACTTTTCGGAAACCCGGTCAAGGGACTTGGAAAGTAAACCCAGCAAGAAATGAGACCATTTCAAGTCATGTGTGCGAATGAATCGTGTATGCCATTTCATTCAGGAGAGGGCAAGATTATGGAAGTGTTACGAAAATATCTTATCGGGTTATTGCTGTTGACAGCGCTCCTGGGTTTTGCCGTGCCAAGTTATGCAGATTATATTGCTGTTGATCCAGGAGATTATTCCGGTACTAGATCATTAAGTGGAGGGGGAATTATTGCGGGTGGCGCATGGGCTTCAGACAACCCAACACTGACTTGGGACATTGGACTCGTTACCGATCCCTCATCCCAGCACTACGGCTTGGTTCAATATACCTATACTTGGACGGCGTCCACGGGCGGCGCTCTGAGTCACATCATCCTTGAAGTAAGCGCTGACGCAACAGCTAACGATTTTGTGTTTGTCTCTCCTTGGTTAGGCATACCGGCTACTTACTCTAGTGGAAATAGTAATCCCAATATGCCTTATAGCGTGTACGGTATTAAATTTAACAGGGAGGGCTTGCCTGAGACAACAACCTACGAAATCACTTTTTATTCGACACGTTTACCCATGTGGGGTGATTTTTACGCAAAGGATGGGCAGGCAGGCGGCGCTGGTTGGAACACAGCCTGGAATACCGGCTTTGGTACGGACCCGACGGGAACCAACTTCACGAATTGGGTTGCCGTACCCGACACGAGGGTTGTCCCCCTGCCTGGTGCGTTGTGGCTCCTGGGTGCAGGTCTGCTCGGTTTAGTGGGCATCCGCCGGAGGATGACCCAAGCCTAAACTGTTCTCTAATTATTTTTCTTAACGAGAATATAGCCAGAATCTTTTCTTTTTGAAGATCTTGATGAAGGGGCATCGCTAACGGATGGTTTTTTATAATTTATAAAAGGGGGTAAGCACATGAAAAAATTGATTTTGACTGCAATTTTGATGGTGGGGCTGGTTTTGGGTGTTGGGTCTCCTTCTCACGCGGCAACGATCGACCTGACCGGAACCGTGAGAGATTTTACACCCCAGACTAACGCCGATTTCCAGGCAGGCATTTGTGGGTTGGTGACCGGAATCGTGCAAACGACCTTGGGAGCAGACGGCAAACCGGTGTATGCCCATGGAATGACCTCATATGGTTCCATACAGAATTCAGCTAGTTTTTATGAATGGTACCACAACACAACCAACATAATGCCTTACACCATCACATTAACTGAAACATCTCCCGGCTCCGGCATTTACAGCTATCAGAGCAATGCATTCTACCCGATAGACGGTCTGCTCCTCGGCAACTATCCAGGGTATACACACAACTATCATTTTACTTATGAAATTCACTCAACCTTCACCTATCAGCCAGGACAAGATTTCAGTTTTACAGGCGATGACGATGTCTGGGTGTTTATCAACAAACAGCTTGTGATCGATCTGGGAGGGATTCATGGGGCGGCAAGCAGTTCCATAGACCTTGATACATTGGGGTTGACTGCCGGCCAAATTTACGACTTCGATTTCTTCTTCGCCGAGAGGCACACAACAGAGTCGAATCTGATGATTCAAACCTCTATCCCGCTACAACCCAATCCGGTTCCCATCCCCGCCGCCGTCTGGCTTTTCGGTTCCGGATTACTCGGTTTATGGGGAATTCGGAGGAAGTTCTCAGCTTAAGGTCATTTTATTTTCTCTCATGAAGGCAGGGCCGTCTGGCTCTGCCTTTTTCGTTTTGAAATAACAGTAGGTTAAGCTCTCCTATAACCTATGTTATTCAACTGATGGCGTGCGCTCCGTCACACATATCTTGAAATATAGACCCGTAGCGAGCCCAATTGGGGGGCGAAAAGAAGCTTACTGCCTAATGGAGACTCTCAATATTCCTCGCAGGGTAAAAATATCGGTTTTCCCCTGACATAAAGTATGTGTTTTTTCAGTAACGCAACTCGTTATCCTATGTGATACACACTAATCGTCGGAAAAAGCCAACCCGTCGGAGACGACGGTACGGAAAGCCACGGGTCTTCATAAGACAGCCGAGCCGCCAGATGTGATGATGTTCATCATGCAGGGCGGCTTTTTTATATTTTATGAAACCTTTTTCTGACGAGTTGAGGAAGTCATTTTAGGAGGCGATCGATCTGTTAGTTTTTCATGATCGCCGCGGGGACATAAACGAACTTCGTCATCTAGAGGCGTTGATGGTTGCGAAAGCGGTTTCTGGTGGAAAACGTGTCTTTTTTAGTAAGGAGGAAACGCTATGAAGAAGAAATCGATCCTAATGATCCTCGTTGTGTCCCTGTTTATCATCATGCTTACACCGTTAACCTTTGCCTATACCCTCACCACGGTGGGAGGATATGGGCCGATCGGGTGGCGAATTCACATTGCTGCCGGGTGACGGATTAAGTTCTATGCTTCTTCCATACGGTGCGGATGCCAGTAACGTTGTACAGAACGGAACGATTCAGAGTTTTTGTATGGAACATGGTGAATATATTTACTCTAATACCACGCACAGTGTAACGCTCAGCGGCGGGGCAATTTTAGGTGGCGTGGGTTCCTACGATCCGTTGTCGATCGGTGCGGCATGGCTTTATTACCAATTCGCGAAGGGAACGCTGGCGGGTTACAACTATCTCGCCGGGACCGACGCTGAAATTGCCGCCCGTAAGGACTCTGCCATTGCGCTCCAGAACACGCTCTGGTGGCTCGAGGGGGAGGCGACTGATCCTGGTGCAGGAAACCTCTTTCGCAATGCGGTGCTCACAGCATTTGGAAGTGCAGCGAATGCCATGGCCGATAATAATTTTAATCTGTACCCCGTGCTGGTGGCAAATTTGTGGGAAAATGGACATACAGGTGATATGAACTTCCTGCGTCAGGATGTCCTTGTCTTGGCCACCCCGATCCCCGGGGCATTCTTCCTGCTCGGTACAGGTCTGATCGGTCTTGTTGGGATCAGAAGGAGAATGTGGGCTTAGTTCTCTGCGGGAATCATTTTCAGTGGCAAGGTGTATGGCACCCTGCCACTGTTTTTTTAAATGCCTTACGATTATGAGGATATCTTTTTCCCGAAATAGGTGCGCATGACAGATCATGCCAGACGAGAAAGTTTCATGCGACGTGCGGCGGTCCGGACCAAGGCAAAACAGCGATGATCAGATGTTGATTGACAGCCGTCCCTCCTCTCCCGGACGATTCTTTCCCACGAGACGAAATCTCGCATCCCAGGCGAAACCGGGGTCATCAAAGAAAGTAAGTTTCTTAGGCTGTTCCATCGTATCAATATTGTTGGCCGTTCCCAGCTTTTCGAAGGCTGAAGCGAGACCGTTCCGGGTCGGTTCACACCCCTGAATAGCCAGCAGAAAGAGCGTCACCGCATCGGCCACGGGCGCAAAAAGAAGCGGCGGACCCTGGCGGCGCGCAGGCGGCCGCACAATCATCGGCGCACGGCGTCGCCATACCAGACTCGCCAGGCTCTGTTGTGCCAGGACCCTTTTTACAGCCTGTTCTTCCGCATCCTTGAGCAAAGGGCTGCCAAGGTAGTTGGCGACGGTGGTAACGGCCGTATCCAAGACTTCCTGCTTCAATTTTTCGATGGTTTCTATCCAGCCGTCGGGGACCAGATCAAGAAACAGATCAAAGATGTCCTTGATGCTCTTGCTCACCGTGTCCTGGTACATGGCCAGCTCCGGCACGAGGTCGCTGAAGGTGAGCTGGCTGATAGCGAAATCCTTGGCCTGAGAGATGAAGGATGCAAAACAGTCTTTCACGGCCATTGCACCGGGGGCGTTTGCTTTGACCATCAGGAGAGTCAGCCGTTCGTGGGCTTCCTGGTAGGTGTCAACCAGCCTGTCGATCCGTTGGCGTCGCGCTTCATGGTAAATTCGCAGGCGGTCGCAAATTAGGTTGACCAAGTCCCGTGAACTGAATTCCGGGTCGCCGAGCACCTTCTCCAATGCCTTCTGTCCCTTGCAGAAAGGACAGGCTTCATCCAGATTCCGATGGATGACCTTGGCTCCCTTGCAGTGCGGGCATTCGCCTCGCACATACTGGGCCGCGGCCCGGGTAATCCCGCAAATGGGACAGGGCAGATCCCGTTCACGCTCCCCGTGGCAGTCCGGGCAGGCGTCCCGCAACGCGTCCGGGAGCCCCTCGCAGGTAGAGCAGGCTACACGGGCCTGATGCTCGTTGTCGCAGATTGGACAGGCCTTGAGCGCAACCCGCTCGACGATTCCGGTTCCCGCGCAGGTGGGGCAGGCCGCTTCCACAGTGGTGGTGGCCAGACCATGGGCTTTGCAGAGCGGACAGTCCAGTCTCATGGCAGCAAGTTGCTGATCCGATAGGCGAGGTAAATCGAAATCAGCAAGCCGGCCGACCAAGGAATTGTTCCAATCCTTAATTTTCTGAATGCTCTCTATCTGCTGGGTATGCCACCCCCTCCAGCCCCGGATCTTTATAAGGGGCTGGATTATCTGAGGCGTTGCATTCCCCTTGTCATAATAGGCTTCGCACAAGGGGGCTCCGTCGGTGAGCATGGCATCCAGCACAAGATTCCGCTGGAACAGGAAGGCCCTCTCCTTTTCCTGGCTGTCAGGGGACAGAGAGATGGTCTTTCCAAACTCCTTCTGAATGTAGATCGGGAGGAAATCCCGGCCGACCCCAGCCCGAGCCTGATCCGCCCAGACCATCTCAATGCCGAGATGCTTACGGACTACCTCGGGGGGAGTGTCGATCCAGGACTCGAAAGGACCTTTCGCCTCGTTGCCCACCCAGTGGTGACCGAAGACATCTGCGCACAGGTGGCAGAACCAGCCGAGCAGCCAAGAAATCTGGTGGGAGTCGTTCCAACGCACCGAAGCGGAGAAAGTGGTCAGAAAGTGGGAGAGAGTCTTTGTCTGGAGCTCGGGCTGATGGGATGTGGTGATTCCGGTGATCACGTCAGCGAAGAAGTCAGGCGAGGCCGAACCAAGGCAGAAAGAACCCGGGTTTTCCAACAGGAGATCCACGGAGGACGAGGGGATGCGGACCGAGGCCGTACCTGCCAGTGTGGGCGGGAGAGCCACCCGGATGCTACCGTTGCCTTCATCTGTACCGGCGGCCAGCCGTTCCAGGATCAAGTGGGCAATGTAAGTGTGAGTGAATGCAGCTGGCATAAATACCTCCTATCGGAACAAACCGTTCTTAATAAGAACTTGATTTAACGGGTTGCGACTTTAAGCTAACCTTGCTTGTATGTCAATGAAAACCAAACCACAAGATATGGGGTTTTGAAATATCGAATGTGTGATGGCGAATTCAAGAAGATCGTGAAAACGATGCCGCTGGATAATCTTGAAAGTCCTTATTTTTTCATCAATAAAAGAGGCAAGAAACTGGGGAAACATTATTCGCATGATTAAGGCTGGTAAGGCCGTTGGGGAACGATATCGACATGTATTCAGGATTGAAGCATTCGTCATGTTCACAGTACGTCAATGAAAAAGGGTATTCCATTGATGAGGTGCAGATGTTGACGGATCACGCCAGACGTGAAAGCGTCATGCGGTATGCAACGGTTCAGTTGGAAGCGAAAAGACGACTGATGGAGGGAAAAATTATCAAATTAGAAAATTCTGTAAAATCTAATCCTTGATATACTTTTGTACTGTCAATGTTAGGTTCACATATCATTTTTCTAACATTTTTTTAATATTCTCCTTTGTAAAATTCTGTATTACAAAGCCATATCTTGAAAAAGCTAACCCATCAGTGATGATGGCACGGAAAGCCACGGGTCTTATAAAAGACAGCCGAGCCGCCAGGTGTGATGAAGGAATTCACCCTTGGCGGCTTTTTTTCTGTAAATTTTCAACATACGCCTAGCAGGATATTGCGTTTAACAGACGGGAAACAGACTATAAATCAAATTCTTATTTGCTTGATAGTAACTAATTGATGAGACAATACTTAGGAGGCTTGTCATGAAACGGGGTTTATCGATCTTTGCGGTTGCTTGTATTTTCCTCCTTTGCATTACTTTACAAGGTAATGCAGCAATGATTTCTGGGCTGTACAACACAGGAGTGGATAACAACGGGAATGTGCTTAGTATAGGCACCAATGACAACCATTATATTTTATCCTCCGTTCCTACTGGATTTAATGGCTCGAGTACGGTGGTACCAGTTCCCGGTGCTTGGATATCACCCCCATCGGGCTCATATTGGATTGGCCCCCAATATCATTCTGAAGGATTGTCAAGCGATCCAGCAGGGACCTATATCTACAAGCTTTCTTTCAATCTTACAAATCTAAATCCAGACACAGCGGTTATCACAGGCAGCTGGGCATCAGATAATCCTTCGGAAATTTGGTTAAATGGTGTGAATACTGGTTTAACACGGACAGCAAATGATTCAATGAGTAACCTTACAGCATTTTCTCTTCAAACAGGATTTGTGTCGGAGACCAACATTCTGGAATTTAGAGTTGTGAATTTAGACAATGGCATGCCTATTTGGGGTAATCCAAGCGGATTGTTGGTATCTGATCTTCAAGGTACTGCCGCTCCTGTTCCAGTCCCCGCCGCTGTCTGGCTCTTCGGTACCGGACTGCTTGGTCTTTTCAGTGTTCGCAGGAAGATACGGAAATAATTTGGATACCTCAACCACGCTGTATAAAGTCTAAGGTTAGGGTAAAATTAACTGCAAACAGGCGTTAATGGATGGATAAAATCGCCACAGAAAGGAAAGGGATAATGCAATTATTTTCTATGTTTATTTCACATATACATCGGTTCATAAAGAGAAAAGCAATCGTTGGCTTGATCAGTATCACGATGATTTGTATATTTTCATCTACACTAGCGCATGCTACCTATACAATGATATCAGAGGTTCCTGCCTATAATTGGTATCATGGATGCGGACCAACGGCTGCTGCATCCGTACTCGGATACTGGGATTTGCATGGCTATGACAATTTATTTACCGCAAGTGGCTCCGACGTCTATCTGACGACTAATGTGCAAGAACAGATTTCAAGTTCTGCTCACAATGCTAAATATGATCCTTACCCGGATAATTCATCTTTGCCTATACCGCCCATGACCAGTATTGCTGACTGGTTTCAGACTTCAGTAGGTAGTCTAAAATACGGTTATAGTTACGTGGATAAGGCACCTATTGCTCTTACAGGTTATGCGGAGTATCGCGGATATACTTTTCAATCTTATTATGAACCTCTAGGTGCAGGTCAATTCACTTGGAATGATCTGACATCCGAAATCGATGCAGGGCGACCCATGATGTTCGCGGTGGATTCCTCTGGAGATGGACGCACTGATCATTTTGTTCCTGTTCTTGGTTATGATGATCGTGGTTTGGATGGGCTATGGTATGGGTTCTTTTCTACATGGAGCGAAGCTGAAACAATTAACTGGATGCAGTTTAGAGAAGAGAGTTCATCCTATGAGTGGGGTGTTGGGTATGGCGTTTTTATTGAACCGACTTCCACTCCCACCCCCATTCCCGCCGCTGTCTGGCTTTTCGGTTCAGGATTACTTGGTCTTTTCGGCGTGAGAAGGAAGATAAAACGCTAATTACATCAGCTCATTAATAACGTTGAATGGAGAACCACACGACTAAAATAGATAGATGATCTGCCAGGTACAAACTGAAAAGTTCTGTATCTGTCTTTTTTTATTATTAAAACCACGGTCAAAGGAGGCGTAAATGAGGAAACTGTTTTTAGCAATTCTATTGGTAATGGTGGTTGGATTACCCAGTCTTTCTAGCGCAGAACTGATAGATCGTGGGGGCGGTTTAATCTATGATACGGTCCAGGATATAACCTGGATTCAGGATGCAAGCTATGGTTATAATGCCGTAGGAGGTCACCAAATAAACTGGTATCAAGCTGACGCTTGGGTTAATGATTTACAATACTACGACTCAGCGAGAAATGTGACCTGGGATGACTGGCGCCTTCCTACCGGTGATTGGCAAATTCTTGACGGCCACACAACTTTATCCGCAGGAGGAAATATAAAGGATGAGTTGGGATATTTGTGGCACATTGAACTAGGAAACTGGTGGGGAAATCTTGGGGTGAATGTAGGTCCATTTGTTAATACTCTCACCTATAATGACAAACTACAGCACATTAAATACTTTACTAGCATATATACTCCTCAACTGGCCGCCAATCAATCAGTTGGTTTTTTTTGGGTTAATGGTACTTTATGTTTTATGCAGTACGATTACGTTTGGGGCGCTGTGTGGGCAGTACGTGACGGCGATGTTGGAGCAGCCCCTGTAACTACTCCCATCCCAGCTGCCGTCTGGCTCTTCGGTACAGGGCTCCTTGGCCTGTTAGGTATTAGAAGAAAGCTTAGGACATAATTGAAGATAAACCCACAGGAAAAGGAGAAAGCAGAGTATGCGAGGAAGAGATTATTTTAGAACAGTATTTATTGCATCTATCTTAATGACCATTGTCTTTTTTTTTGCTGGATCAGCAGAAGCATTTCTCTCAACTTGGGAATTTTCAACCAAAATTGACACGACGTCCATCGGAGGAAGCCCTAATACCGATTTTATTCTAACATATTCTTTTGATTCAAATGCTCCCGATCTGGAACAGTCGAGCGATGGTGCACGCTATGAGACTGTAAATTCGTCAGCAAAAATCGGTAATGATGTATTAACTTTTTCGCCATCATACATTTATGTACGGAACAACTGGCTCGGTGGGATGGATTCATATGAAACCTGGATTGGATCTTGGGAGAACTCCCCACCGTATGAGGCTCCGGCGATAAACGGAACATTGTATGGTCAACAGGTTGTTTTTGTAGGCATAAGGTTAGATAACTACGACGCTAATATGTTTTCTGGAGACTCATTTTCATTACCACTTGATACAACATTTTCTTCTAAAGTAGACCACGCCTCCGTTAACGTATTAATGCAGGGATGGCAAGATGGATCCGCCAGTTTGTTCTATGAGATTGACAGTAGCCAACCTTTTACCCTCCGTCTATTAGATGGATCGCCTGTTCCGGTCCCCGCTGCCGTCTGGCTCTTAGGTTCAGGATTACTTGGTCTATTCGGTATTCGCAGGAAGATAAGGAAATAAAATCTTTCATATAATCAATAGAAGGCAGGGTCATTTAGCCCTGCCTTTTTTCATTCCCCCAAAATCAGAAAGTCAAACAAAGTGAATTACCCCGCCCACAGGGCGGGGCATCATAGGCTTTAAAACAATTCTAACTGCTGGGGTTTAGTTTCTTGTTCACGGTGATACGCAATATATTTCCGGATTACTTCAGCCGTTACGGTAT